>Ga0187846_10000028_pt1 | contig 81121 bp, 78 predicted proteins | sample TC_taG_FD_161473 | JGI IMG/M metagenome (GOLD analysis project Ga0187846, IMG submission 161473) | Biofilm microbial communities from the roof of an iron ore cave, State of Minas Gerais, Brazil - TC_06 Biofilm (v2) | ecosystem: Environmental > Terrestrial > Deep subsurface > Cave > Wall biofilm... | reverse complement strand
CTGGGCGTGATGCGTGATCATGCCCTGCATGAAGGCCACATCGGCCGGCGACCATTTCGGCGGCGCGCCTTTGGTCGAGGGCGGCAGCGTCCGGCTGGGCATCCCGGGCGCCCCCGGCTGCACCACCACCGGCGCCCTTCCGGAATCAGCCTGCTGCGCGTGGACCGGGGAGGAGAGGAGAGCCGCGAAAGCGCTTACGGCGAGGGTCTCGCGGCGAAAACAATGATGATTCCATTTCAGCGCGCAGCGGAACATGCTCGTCGCTCTCTTGCCAGACGGAAGAACCAAGCCGGACACCGCGGGCGTGAAATCAGCCTCCGCGTTTTCTCCGGGGCTCGCGTTCCTGTGAACGCGACAGGCGGCCAAGGGCTGCGCCGGCAATCAGTTCGACGCCGCAGCATAGACCAAAAGCGCCGGGCATAGCAACGCCGGGAAAGAAAGCGGTGGACGGCGTGGCGGCGATAGCAACGCTCGCGACCGCGCCAGATTCGTTGACTCCGCTTTGGCCGCAAACTACCATTGCGGCGCTATGGAAGGCTCCGACGCCCTGATCGGGCAGACCGTCTCGCACTACCGCATCTTGGAGAAGGTGGGCGGCGGCGGGATGGGCGTGGTGTACAAAGCCGAGGACACTCAGCTCGGCCGCCCCGCCGCACTGAAATTCCTCCCGGCGGAACTGGCCCGCGAAGCCGACGTCCTCGAACGGTTCCGTCGTGAGGCTCGCGCCGCGTCGGCGCTGAATCACCCGAACATCTGCACGATTTATGAGATCGGCGAGAGCGCCGGGCAGGTGTTCATTGCCATGGAGTTTCTCGAGGGCGCCACGCTGAAGCACCGCATCAGCAACCGCGCCGTGGACCTGGAGCAACTTCTCGACGTGGGCATCGAGATCGCCGACGCTTTGGATGCCGCCCATGCGAAGGGCATCGTGCACCGCGACATCAAGCCCGCAAACATCTTCATCACACAGCGTGGCCACGCCAAGATCCTGGATTTCGGCTTGGCCAAGCAGACCGGCACGGGCGGGGCGGGGCTGACGCTCTCCACGGGCATGACCGCCGATGGCGGGAAGGAGTTTCTGACCAGCCCGGGCACTACGGTCGGCACGGTCGCGTACATGTCGCCCGAACAAGTTCGCGGCAAGACGCTGGATGCGCGCCGACCTCTTCAGCTTCGGCGCCGTGCTCTACGAGATGGCCACCGGCGCCATGCCTTTCCGCGGCGAAGCTTCCGGTGTCATCACCGACGCGATCCTCAACCGCGCACCCACTCCTCCGGTGCGGTTGAACCCAGACCTGCCGGTGAAGCTCGAGGAAGTCATCAACAAGGCGCTGGAAAAAGACCGCGAGCTGCGTTGCCAGAGCGCCGCGGAAATCCGCGGGGACCTGAAGCGTTTGAAGCGCGACACCAGCTCGGACCGCAGGTTCGCCGCCGACCGCAGCGATGCGGTTGCGGTGAGCGCCGCGCCGGTGAGTTCGGCATCCGTAGCGGCGCAAGCCAGCGGGTCTGCCGCCGCACTAACGAGTGGGGCGAGCCGACGGCAGCAAGCTCGTGGCTACGCAGACTTTGGACCGCGGCGGCCTCTGGTTGGCTCCGACTTCGAATCCGGATTCCGCACAGCAAATCACGCCGGGAACCACGCGCTGGGATGCGGTGGGCTCTCCTGGATCGGAAACGCGCAGATCGTTTACGGCTACATCGGCGGCGACAAATTCCGTATTGCCCGGCTGGAGATCCCGTCAGGGCAGCCGACGGACTTGCACTTGCCCGGTGAAGCGCTGCTATACCCCGCTTCGTGCAACGGCTCCATCGTTTACGAGCAGGGCGTGAAGCAGAACTTCTCCATCTGGCACGCGGAGCTGAACGGCGGGACGCCTCGTGCGCTCGACTCCGGGCCGACCACGGGCTTTCCGGTCTGCACACCAGACGGAAAGCTCGTCATTTACGACAGGGTCGAAGGAGAGGAAACCCGCCTGATGCGCGTGCCGGCTACCGGCGGAACTCCACAGAAGCTGAACGATTTGGACGTGCGGTTCCCCTCGATGTCGCCTGACGGCCGGCAGGTGGCCGCGTTCTATTTCACGGACCCGGCAGCAGTTCCCAAACTGGCGGTATTGCCGGTGGAAGGGGGCGCGCCGGCGCAAGTGATCGACATGCCGAACAACCTTGATTTCAGATTTCCGACATCAGCGGGCTTCGGCTGGATGCCGGACGGCCACAGCGTCATCTTCCCGGTCACGGAAAAGGGCGTGACCAATCTTTGGGTGCAGCCGCTCGGCGCAATCCAGGGAAAGCTCTCTCCGCCGCATCAGTGGACCCATTTCTCTGCGAACGGCGTGTACCGGTTCGCGATTTCACCCGGCGGAAAACAGGTCGTGCTGGCGCGCGCGGCCGACACCTCGGACATGGTGCTGATCACCCGCTTGCCGTAGGCGAAACTACAAGGTCGTGTCTTTGCTCGCTGGAATTACGAGCCAGACGATCAGAGGCTGGCGCTGAGGGTGATCATGCGCGCAGGGGCCATGCCGGACTTCACCGAAGGCGTGGCGGGCTTCCGCGGGGGATGCGTGGCGAGCCAGACGTCGTAATTCTGCTTCATCTGCTCGAGGTGATGCGGAATGTGGCGTTCCTGAATCTCGATCCAGCGCTCCAGGCTGATTTCGCCGTTTCCCGCGTGATCCACGGTGTGCGCCCAGACTGCGTCGGGAAGCGTGACGATCAATTGATAGGTCATCTTGCGCAGGCGGCGGATGATTTCGAGCGCTTCGCGCGTGCTCTGATGGAAGTAGCCGAGCGATCCGGCCCAGCGGGCGGGATCGAAGTCCTGGGCCGGGCTTCCCGGCTCGGCGATGAAGCTGCGGCAGCGCACGTAGGAGCTGGCTTCGCTATCGGCCAGGTGCAGGATGACTTCGTGGATGCTCCAGCGTTCCGGCGCAGGCTTGTAGAGCCACATTTTTTTCGGATAATGACGAAGCGCCGCCGACAGTAAAGCGGGGGCGCGGCCGAACGATTCGAGCTTGTGTCTTCGCTCCTCTCGCGTCATGCACAGCCTCCCAGGATCGGTCCCAGCTACGAAAACGCTGCTCCTTCTATAGCTTAGACGCTCGAAGTCGTCGTTTCGCTGCAAGCCCCTGCATCGATAAACGCGAAAATCCCGCGGAATGTTTCCAGGGCAGCAATTTTTTTTCATTTCAATTTTTGCGCGCGCGAATGCGGGAAACCAATGTCCGCGCATGGGACGCATGGCACATTGCGGCTGTCGATCGCCGGTGCTTTAGGCCGCAACTCTTATGCGATTTCGGACATTTCTCCGAAAAACCGAATTGTAACGGTATGGTTCGTGGGAAAGGCCTAGGGAAGCCGTGAAACGCCCTGCGGACGAGCGGGCGCGGCCGCCGCCGCCCAGGCTCCCTCGGGTCCTCGCGCTGCCCAATGATGGTGCAGGTCTGCGACCAGGTAAAGCGAGCCGGTCGCGAAAATAGCGTCGTCGGGCGCGGCCATTTCGAGCGCGCGTTCGAGAGCCTCGCCGGGATCGCGCTCGACGATGAGGTTCGTGGCGTGATGACCGGTCATCTCGGCCAGCAAAGGCGCGGAGATCGCGCGAGGCTGGAGCGGCTCGGTCAGAATCACAGTTTCCGCGCGGGGGAACAGGAGCCCGGCGATTTCGTCCACCGCTTTGTCGCGCAGGGCGCCGTACACCAGCCAGATGCGGCGGCCGGCGAAATTGTCATCCCAGAACTTCAGGAGCTCGCCCGCGCCGGCCGTGTTGTGCGCCCCGTCGAGGTAAACCAGTGGCCGCTCCGAGATGCGTTCGAGGCGGCCGGGCCAGCGCACCGTCGAGATTCCGCGCGCGATGGCCGCGTCGCCAACCGCGAAGCCGCGCTCGGCCAGCAGCCGGGCCGCAGTCGCGGCAGCCAGCGCGTTGCGAAGCTGAAAGCGGCCCGCCAGCGCCGGCGCGAGCGCAATCGCGGTTTGCCAGGGCGAAGAAATCGCCGTCGCGCGATACAGGCCGTCGCGGAACTGCACGTCTTCGAGGCGCCACGGCGAATCCACTTCGATCAGACGCGCATTCATTTCCGCGCAGCGCCGCGCAATCACCGCGCGCGCTTCCGGCCGCTCGGCCGACGACACCACTGTCGCGCCAGGCTTGATGATGCCCGCCTTTTCCCCGGCAATTTCTTCGATGGAGTGGCCGAGGAAGTTCTCATGATCGAAACCAATCGAAGTAATGACGGCAACCTCGGGCGCTACGATGTTCGTCGAATCCAGCCGCCCGCCGAGACCCACTTCATAAACGGCGAGGTCCAGCTTGTGTTCGGCGAACGCGAGAAACGCCATGGCCGTCAGGCATTCGAAGTATGTCGGGTGCGCCGCGAGCGCCCCCGATGCCAGGAGCGATTCAATCGCCGCATGTACGCGCGTCCACGCGGCCGCGAAGTCTTCGTCGGCGATATTTTGGCCGCCGATGCGGATGCGCTCGTTGATGCGCTGGAGGTGCGGCGAAGTGTACAGTCCCGTGCGCAGGCCGGCGGCGCGCAGAATCGATTCGAGCATGGCTGCCGTCGAGCCTTTGCCGTTCGTCCCGGCAATGTGAACGCACGGCACGGCGCGATGCGGATTTCGCAGGGCCGCGGACAGGGTTGTAATGTTCTCGAGTCCGAATTTCTGCACGCGCGCGCCCGGCGCGCTGCTCGCCGCGGGCTGGCGCGGCGCGCTCAGTTCGCGCCCCAGCCACAACAGCGCCCGCACGGACTCGTCGTAGTTCATTTCAGTCGAGGAAAAAGCTCAGCGCCCGCGAGACGTACGGCTTCAGTTCCTTGCGCGGCACGACGGCGTCGAGGAAGCCGTGTTCGAGGAGAAACTCGGCGGTCTGAAATCCATCCGGCAGTTTCTGCCGGATGGTCTGCTCGATGACGCGCGGCCCGGCAAAGCCGATCAGCGCGCCGGGCTCGGCGATGTTCAAATCGCCGAGCATGGCGTAGCTCGCGGTAACGCCGCCGGTGGTGGGATCGGTGAGGATGGAAATGAACGGGACGCGCGCTTCATCGAGTTTGGCGAGCGCCGCCGCAACTTTCGCCAGTTGCATCAGGCTGACCGCGCCCTCCATCATGCGCGCGCCGCCGGAACAGGAAACGATCACCAGCGGCCGCCTCTGCGCGATGGAGCGCTCGATGGCCCGCGCCACCTTCTCGCCCACCACCGCGCCCATCGAGCCGCCGATGAAGCCGAACTCCATCGAGCAACAGATCACCGGCCGCCCGTTCAGGCGCGCTTCGGCCGTCAGAATCGCGTCGTTCATGCCCAGCTTGCGCTGCGCATCTTTCAGGCGCTGCTTGTACGCCTTGGTGTCGGAGAATTCGAGCGGGTCGCTGGAGGCCAGCTCGGAGTCGTGCTCGGTCCACGGCTCGTCGTCGAGCAGCAGTTCGAGCCGCCGCCGCGCGGCGAGCCGGAAATGATGATCGCACTTGGGACACGTCTCCCAATTCGCTTCGAGGTCCTTCTTCCACACGATGGCGCGGCAGGCGCTGCACTTGGTCCACAGGCCCTCGGTGCGCACGCGGCGCTCCTCCACGGGCGTCGGATTCTCGATCGGCCTTTTCTCGCGCTTGAACCAGGACATGTTCTGGAAACTAGATGTCGGAAGTTGACGCTGGAGAAGCCCCAGCCCAAAACTCCGCTTTGCCTTTCCTTTGGGACATCAGTAGTCGATTCCGCGCTGCGCCAGGATGCCCTTGGTGTACGGATGCTTCACTTCGCGCATTTCGGTGACCACATCGGCGGCCTCGACCAGTTTCGGATGCGCGTTGCGTCCCGTGCAGATGACGTGCACGCGCTCGGGCCGCTTCGCAAGAGCGTGCACCACGCGCTCGGCGTCCAGCATCTTGTAGCTGATCACGTAGTTGATCTCGTCGAGCACCACCACGTCGTATTTCTCGCTGTAAATCTGCTCGCGGCCGTATTCCCAGGCCTGCTCGCACAGCCGCACGTCTTCGGGATCGGTCTCCGCGCCGCCCATCTTTACGAACCCGCGGCCCATCGCGCGGATTTCGAATTTGTCGTCGCCTAGCAGTTTCGCCGCGTCCAGTTCGCCGTAGTGCCACGACCCTTTGATGAACTGCACCATCAGCACGCGCAGCCCTTGTCCCACGGCCCGAAACGCGGTGCCGAGCGCGCAAGTGGTCTTGCCCTTGCCCGGCCCCGTGTAAACAATCAGCAGTCCCTTTCCTTCCGGCATGCGGCGGCGCCCGCGCGGCGATGCACCAGTGTCGCCGCGCGCCCGTGAAAGGTCAAGTCGGGCCGCGGCTTCGAGCAGGCGCAAATCCTGAGTTATACTTTGCGCGGACTTCCGCATCCGAGGAGGAAAGTCATGAGGATACCCTTCGCGCTTTTGGCCCTTCTAGCGGTTGCCACGCTTTGGGCGCCCGCGGATCTTGCGCAACAGGACAAGAGCCAGCGGCCCAGCCCGCTGGCGGCGGCCGACTGCAAGTTCGCGGACGCCAAAACGATTCACGTGGACTACTCCAGCCCGCGCATGAAAGGCCGCAAGGTTTTCGGCGAACTGGTGCCCTACGGCAAAGTCTGGCGCGCGGGCGCCAACGAGGCCACTTCGTTCGTCGCCACCGCGAACCTTAGCGTCGGCGGGAAAGACGTGCCTGCCGGCAGCTACACCCTTTTCGCCATTCCTGATAAGGACAAGTGGACGCTCATCATCAGCAAGAAGACCGGGGAGTGGGGCAAGCCTTACCCCGGCGAGGCCGATGACTTTGCCCGCGTGGGGATGAAAGCGTCGCAGCTCGCGTCACCGGTCGAGAACTTCACCATGGCCTTCGATTCCGCCGGCGGCGCCTGCACCATGCGCCTGGAGTGGGAAACCACGCGCGCCTCGATTGAAGTCACGGAGAAAAGGTAGCCCGCCCCTTCTACGAAAGCTGAAGATTGGCGCGCAAAGCCTCCGCGATGCCGGCGACGCGCTCGCGCGCCGCCGGCGACATCTCATTCGCGGCGCTGCGCTCGCGCAGGACGAGCCAGATCCCGGGGCGGTGAACGTTCTTGTCGTGGCAGATCGCGCCGGTAAGCTGCGCGATTTCCAGGCCGCTGCCCGCCAGCTCGCGGTCGAGGATGCTGCGCGCTTCGTCGAGCAAGTCCTTGAATCCCTGCGACGCGAGCATAGGGTCCACATCGCGCGGCGCCGCCGCTTCGACTTTGACGAGATCGTACTCCGGCAACGGCCGCCTAATCATCAGTTCGACGGACGCGGTCGGCGCGCCCGCATCGTGCGAAATCTTCAGGCTCATCTGGTGAGGGATCGCTTCAATGTGCGGGCTCGATCCTCAGGCTTACCGGACGGGAGCCTTCTTCGGATCTCCCGCGAGCGTCACAGGTGAGGAGGAAAGCGGCCGCGACAATCGATGGACCACTTGCATGCCAGTAACAAATACAAGCATCACACCGAAAATATAGGTGTAGGGCCAACTCCGAAGGGCAGGCCAAGCCGCGTAGAGGCCAATCGCCAAGGATACGAGAATTAGGGAAACAGCAAGCCTCAGCCCGACCTCTGCCGGAGAGGCGAAGAATCGCCGTCGATTCGCCTGGTCTTTCGTTCTATCGCCTGAGGAAGTCCCAAAAGTCATAAGCGACCATCACCAAGTATAGCAGAAGGAAGAGGCCTGCCGACACAACGCGCGCCGCATCGAAAAACTGGTTGCCCGAACCCGACAGCGCCTCCGCACCGCGAATGACCAAATAGCCGACGCCCAGCAGGACTGCGTCGGTAACAAGAATGCTGATTACATCGACTGTGCGGATAAGGCGCCGTTCGAGGCGTTGAACGAGCTGCTGCCATTCGGGGCGCATTATGCGGGACTCTACTTCGAGTAGGGATGTCGCTGCAAGATAGTAAAGGCGCGGTAAATCTGCTCGGCGAGGACGACGCGGGCAAATTCGTGCTGCATGGTAAGGGTCGAAAGCGAGATTCTCTGTTTCGCGCCGGCGCGCAGCTCGGCGGGGAAGCCTTCGGCGTCGCCGCAAAGAAAGGCCAGCTCGCGCGCGCCGCGGTCGCGCAGGTCGCCGAGCCAGCGCGCGAATTGCCCGGACGTGAATTGTTTCCCGGCGGCGTCGAGCAGGACGATGGTCGCGCCGGGTTCGAGCTTGAGTTTCTTCAGCGCGGCGGGCGAGGTGTCGCGAAGCTCGTGGACCTCGATGGCGGCATGGCGACCGATTCGCTCGATGTAGTCTTCGAGCAACGCGCGAATTTCCTCGCGCCGCGTCTTGCCCAGCATGATGAGGCGGATTTTCATTCGGTCGTGCTGCCAAGAATTGGCGGCTGGCATCCTTCCGGCCCCTCGCGGCGGGCTTTCCGGATGACCGCAAAGGTCGCTGTCAAAGCAAGCCGTATTTCTTGCGCTTTTCGAGCAGCGTCTTGCGGCTGATGCCCAGGATTTCGGCGGCGCGGCCGATCTTGAAGCGAGTGCCTTCGAGCGTCGCTTTGATCGCGTCTCGCTCGAGATCTTCGAGCGAGCGCAACGGCGCCTCGGCCGAGCGGCTCTCGCCCGCCGCGCGCAGAATCTCGGGGAACTGCTCCGGGCGCAGGACGGCGTCGTTGGCCAGCACCAGCGCGCGCTCCACGGCGTTCTTCAGCTCGCGCGCGTTTCCCGGCCAGGCGTGCGACTCGAGCAGCCTTAGCGCCGCCGGATCGAACATCGCGTTCGGCTGGCCGTGAACCGGCGCGAGCCGGACGAGAAAGTGCGACGCCAGCGGCGCGATGTCGCCGCGGCGCTCGCGGAGCGGCGGCACAGCGATGGCCAGCACATTCAAGCGGAAAAAAAGGTCCTCGCGGAAGCGGCCTGCGGCGACCGCCTTCGTAAGGTCCGTGTTCGTCAGGGCCATCAAACGCGCGTCCATGCGCAGCGTTTCCGTGCCGCCGAGGCGCTCGAAGGTCCTCTCTTCGAGGACGCGCAGCAACTTCGCCTGCATCGGAGGCGCGAGCGCCGCCACTTCGTCGAGGACGATCGTGCCGCTTCCGCCAAGCTCCAGTCGGCCGGGCTTGCGCGCTACGGCGCCGGTGAACGCGCCGCGCTCGTGGCCGAAAAGCTCCGACTCGACAAGCTCGGCCGGCAGGCTGGCGCAATCGATTTTCAGGAACGGAGCGTCGCGGCGCGGCCCCCGCTCGTGAATCCAGCGCGCGAGCTGATCCTTGCCGGTGCCGCTTTCGCCGGTGATGAGAACGGTCGTGGAAGTTTCGGCGAGCTTTTCCGCGATTTCGAGAACGCGCCGGGAAGCGGCGTCGTTCGCGATCCACAGGATGTCGCCCGCGCTCATGGAGTGGTTTCGGCGCCGGCCGAATCGCGCGGCGATGCGGCTGGCCGCGTCGGCGCCGGAAAATCCAGGCGCTCGGCGGTGCGCCACAGCCGCTCGAGGTCGTAATACTCCCGGGCGCGCTCGCTGAAAACGTGCACCACGAAATCGCCGTAGTCCAGCAGCACCCACTCGGCTTCGCCGGCTTTGCCTTCGCGGTGCTTCAGGCGGACGCCCCCGCGTCCGAGCCGCTCTTCGATGGCGTCGCTGATGGCCTGGATCTGCGGCTGGCTGCGCCCGGAGCACAGCAGAAAATACTCGGCGAACGCCGCCACGCGCGACAGATTCAGCACCGTGATGTCCACGGCCTGCTTGTCCTGGGCCGCCTCGATCGCCCAGCGAACTTCTTGCCGAAGGGAGTTGGATGTCACCGGTACAGGGCCTGTCCCAGAATGTAATCCTCGACGCGCGCGGGCACAAGTCCGTGGATGGTCTGCTGGCGCTCGAGGCGGTGGCGGACTTCGGTGGAAGAAACGTGGCTCGACACCGTGGAGAGCAGATGCACGGCCGACTTGCGCAGCTCGATCGTGTGCGGATCGTGCGACGCCGTGCGGCCCAGCTTTTCCGGAGGAATCACCAGCCGCAGCGCGTCCAGGCGAAAGCCGGGCCGGCTGGCGATGATGAAGTCGCAGGAGTCGAGCAGCGCCTCGTAGCTCTTCCACGTGGGAATCTCGAGGAACTGATCGGCGCCGAGGATGAAGAACAGGTGATCCTCGGGATGCTCGCGATGGAAGCGGCGCACCGTATCGATGGTGTAGAAGACGTGCGGCGCGGCGCCATCGAGCGGCGCCTCGGCGAGCGAAGGATAAAATCCCGGATGCTCGGCGCACGCCAGCGCCACCATCGCGTAGCGATGCGCGAAACCGGTGAGCGCGGGCTTGGTCTTGTGCGGCGGGCGCGAAGAGGGGATGAAATAGATGGCGTCGAGATGGAAGCGCTTCTGCGCCGCCTGCGCCACCACGATGTGGCCGGCGTGAATGGGATCGAACGTGCCGCCGAAAAGGGCGACTTGCCGCCGGCGCCCGTGCGCCGGTTCGTGCGGCTTATGCGCGTGTGGCGCGTGCGAGGTCAACGCTCCTCCTGACGCGCAGCAGGATGATTCGCGGCTCCCGGCGCGGCGCGCTGTTCCCGGGCATTCGATGCCTCCGCCGGAACACTCGGTTTCGGAATTTGATCCAGCGCATCGGCCATGGCGCGCACCAGCGGAACGATTCCATCGCCCGTGGCCGATGAAATCGAATGGAACTCTAAACCGCGCTTGGCGCTGAAATCGCGCAGTTGTTCCAGATGCTCGCGGTTTGTCGTGGCGTCGAGCTTCGTCGCCACCACGATCATCGGCTTTTCCGCGAGCGACGCACTGAACGCGGCGAGCTCGCGCTCGATGATCTCGAAGTCGCGCACGGGATCGCGGTCGTTGGCGTCGCTGGTGTCCACCAGGTGCGCAATCAATCGCGTGCGCTCGAGGTGCTTCAGGAAGCGCGTCCCCAAGCCGGCGCCTTCATGCGCGCCTTCGATCAAGCCGGGAACGTCGGCCACGACGAACGTGCGCCCCGCGCCCGGCGCCGCGCCGGGATCGGCCGAGACCACGCCCAAGTGCGGCTCGAGAGTCGTAAACGGGTACGCCGCAATTTTCGGGCGCGCCGCCGAGATGCGCGAAATCAGCGTGGATTTTCCCGCGTTGGGGAAGCCCACCAGCCCCACGTCCGCAAGCAGCTTCAATTCCAGGCGCAGGTGACGCTCTTCGCCGGGACGTCCGTCTTCGTGCTCGCGCGGCGCCTGGTGCCACGGCCGCACAAAATGCGGGTTGCCGTTCCCGCGCCCGCCGCGCCCCCCGCGCGCCGCGCGGAACCGCTGCCCCGGCGCGGTGAAGTCGAACAACTGCTCGCCCGTGTCCGCGTCATAGACGATCGTACCCACCGGCACGGCGAGCAGCGTCTCGCCGCCCGTGCGCCCGTGGCAATTCGAGCCTTCGCCGTGACGCCCGCGAGCGGCGCGAAATTCGCGGTTGTAGCGGTAGCGCAGCAGGGTGTTGTCGTGGACGTTCGATTCCAGATAAACGTCGCCGCCGTGCCCCCCGTCGCCGCCCGAAGGGCCGCCGCGCGGGACGTACTTCTCCCGGCGGAACGCGACGCAGCCGTTGCCGCCGTCTCCGCCCTTCACCAGAATTTTGGCTTCATCGACGAACACGAACACTCCGCCGCGAGAGGACTCTCGAAGAAAGCATAAACTATGGGTCGGAGGAAAAACAAAGACAGACCGTCAGGGCGCGGCCTTTTACCCTGAGCTTGCCGAGGGGCGACCGCGCCGCATCGTCCCGGAAGCCGAAGGGGTATCAACTCCTGAGGCCTCCGCGGCCTGCCTGTCGGCAGGCTGAAGCCGCCCTCCGGCATTCCGAGCCGCCGCGCTTGAAAGCGCGGCCTGACGCTCGAAGAAAATCTAGTTCGCAGGCGCGGCAGCCGACTTCTTCTCGGTCTCGGCCGCGGCCACTTCTTCCACCGGCAGGACGCTGATGTAGCGCCCATGCCCGCCCTTGTCTTCGAAGCGCACCACGCCGTCGATGCGCGCGTACAGGCTGTCGTCCTTGGCGCGACCGACGTTGCGGCCCGGCTTATAGCGCGTGCCGCGCTGGCGGATCAGGACGCTGCCGCCGGTCACGAGCTGGCCGCCGAATCTTTTCACTCCCAGCCGCTGCCCGTGCGAGTCGCGCCCGTTTACCGATGACCCGCCGCCTTTCTTGTGTGCCATGACGACCCCTAGGCGAACTGAATGTCGCTGACCTCGATCGCCGTATAGCCTTGGCGATGGCCGCGCTGGATCTTGTATTGCCGCGTTTTCTTGAATTTCAGGACTTGAACCTTGGGGCTGCGTCCGTGGCCGAGAATCTTGCCGGTCACTTTGGCTTTGGCGGCATCGGCGCCGGCGACGAATTTCTTTTCGTCCGTGCGCACGGCCAGCACGTCGAACGTCACTTTTCCGCCCACTTTGCCTTCGAGCCGTTCGACCTGGATGGTCGCGCCCGGCTCGACCCGGTACTGCTTGCCCCCGCTGCGAATCACCGCGTACATCCTGCCTCCCCGCGCAAACGACAAACGCTAATTATACGGGCCTTCGCGCGGCTCCGTCAACGCGAAGAGCGGACCCGTGTCGCCGTGCCGCCGCATGTTGCGCGCGCCGCCGGTGGGCAACGTCGCGCCAAGCTCGGGCCAGCGAGCATGCAGGCTATGCTCCTACGAACTCCGGGGCTGTAGGGGCGCAGCACGCTGCGCCCGGCGCGGCGCCTGCCTGGCGGCAGGCAGGCTTCTCGAATGCGAACCACGGGCAACGCCTCGGCGCGGGCCCGCTGCGCGGGCGCCGGTTACGCCTCGCGGAGGGAAGTGACCGGATCGACTTTAGTGGCCCGCCGGGCGGGGAAGTAGCTGGCGAGAAGGGCGACAGCGAGCAAGAGCAATGGCACCGCGAGGAAGACGGTGGGGTCGTGCGGACGGACGCCGTAGAGAAGGCTGGCCATCATCGAGGCGGTGGAAGCGGCGAAGATGACCCCGGCGGCGATGCCGATCGCGGCAAGGACGACGCCTTTTCGAAGCACCATTTTGAGGATTTCAGAGGGTCCGGCGCCCAAGGCCATGCGAATGCCAATCTCCCGCGAACGCTGGCCGACCATGTAAGCGAGAAGGCCGTAGATGCCCATGGAGACCAGAAGGAGGGCGAGGGCGGCGAATCCGCTGACCAGGTCTGCCGAGAAACGATGCGAAGCGAGCGAGGCGTCGAGCACCTGGTTCATCGAGGAGATCTCAAACACCGCTGCGGCGCCTGCCTGGCGGCAGGCAGGCTTCTCGAATGCGAACCACGGGCAACGCCCCTTCGGATGCACCGAAATAACTACCGTGCTGTCAACGGGATGTCACGTACTATTACCCCTTTTGCATAGCCCGCCGATTTTTCCGTTGGGCCTCCCCTCCCCGCTCCTAAAATGAAATCAGACGAGTCTTCCTGCGACTCTCCGCCTAGGCGGAGCGCACACGGGACATGCCGCGATGATGATTCCGGTAGCGCACGAGAATTTGCGGGGCCGCCGCTGGCCCTGGGTGACGATCGGCATCATCGCGCTTAACTTCCTGGTCTTCCTCGCCACCAACGGCCGCCTCCAGCAGGAGATGCGCGAAGCGGGAGAAGTTCAGTTCCACATCCTGCTCTTGAGCGCGCGCTACCCCGACGCGCACATGACGCCGGAGGTCGAGCAGGTCGTGGCGGCCTTCAAGCGCCAGCACGCGGACATCTACAAGCAACTCGCTTCGCTGCGCCAGCCCCTCGACGCCTGGGACGCCGAAATGGAGTCGCGCGAATTGACGGATACGGATGTGGATTCGGCGATGGCCGGGCTGTGCTCGAGGATCGCGCAATTCCGCAGCGACTCGCTGGCCTGGAACTACGCCTTTCATCCCTTCCGGCCGACTCTGCGCAGTTACCTCACCGCCAATTTTCTCCATGGCGGATGGCTGCACATCATTTTCAACATGTGGTTCCTGTGGCTGGCGGGCACGGTCCTCGAAGATGCCTGGGGCCGCATCGCGTATCCGGTTTTCTATCTCGTGTCCGGCGTGTTCGCGCTGCTCGTCCATGCCGCGGTGTTTCCGGACAGCTTCGTTTCGGTGGTAGGCGCTTCGGGAGCGATTGCCGGATTGATGGGCGGCTTCCTGGCGCGCTTTCCGAAAACCAAAATCAAGCTGATGTGGATTTGGGCGTTCGGGCTGGTGCGCGCCTACAAACTCGTGCCCGCTTACATCATCCTGCCTCTGTGGCTGGTGATTCAGGTGTTCTGGGGCGCGCTGACGAAATCCTACGGCATCGAAGCGGGCGTGGCCTACTGGGCGCACATCGGCGGCTTCGCCTTCGGAATGATCGGTGCGGTGATCCTGAGCAAGACCGGCGTGGAACACGCGGCCAACGAAGCCATCGAGTCGAAGGTTTCGCTGGCCGTGGACCCTCGAATCTCGCGCGCCGCGGAAGCCATCGGTGCAGACCAGCCGCAGGCCGCCCTGGCGGAACTCAAGCAGGTCGTCGCGGAAAAGCCCGACTCCCTGGAAGGGTATGAGCTGCTGCTCAAGGCACAGGAAAAACTGCAGGATCGCGACGGCCAGAAAGAAACGCTCGCGGCCCTGTGCCGCCTGCACGTCGCCTCGGGGGAGAACCAAACCGCGTGGAATTACTACGAGATGTTCCTGAATCTCGGCGGCGAGAAACTGCCGCGCGGCGTTTGGCTGGCGCTGTGCCGCTGGCTTGAAGCCGAAGGCAGCTTCGACCGCGCGGTCATGGAGTACAGCCGCCTCGCGGAAAAGAATCCCACGGAGCGCGTTTCCGTCCAGGCGCTGGTTGCCGCCGGCCGCATTTGCGTGGCGAAGCTCAGCCGCGTCGAGGAAGCCGAAAAATTCTTTCGCGCCGCGGAAGCCTCCGCCGCACCCCATGCGGACCTGCTCGCCGCCATTCAGGAAGGGCTCAACCTTTGCGCCGCGGCCGCCCCCAAGGCGGGAACCTACACTAGCCGCTGAGGGTCAGATCCTCGAGTTCTCACACAGACTCTTTAGCCCTTGAAGTACGGCCTTTTCTCCGGCTTGTCAGGCGTGTGCGGCGGCCGAGCGAATCGGAATCGTCACCGTCTTGGCTGGCTGGGCCGTTGTCGGGGCCAGCATGTGGCAGCGGCCGTCGAAGACGGCCCCCGGCTCGATGACCAGGCAGGGCGTGTGAATCTCGCCGGTAACGATGGCCTTCGCCCGGATTTCCACTCTCGCTTTCCCTCGCACCACTCCGTCGAAGCGCCCGCCGATGATGACGTGATTGGCCGCGGCCTCTCCCTCGACCACGGCGTTCTCGCCCAGCACGAGCGTTTCGCTCGAGCTCAGCGAGCCTTTGACCGCCGAGTCGATGCGAATCGTCCCCACCGTGTTGAGCTTGCCCTCCAGCCGCACACCCTTTTCGAGGAAGCCGGTCCACTCGCCCGGCTCGTGGTGTTTGCCGTCAAACCACCCAAGAGGCATCTTCGTTTTCTTCCTATGTGAGTCGTACTATCTTCTCATCAAGCGGTCGTAGAGGCGAGCTAAGTCACTATCGCCGTAGTATTCAAACGCCAACCGGCCCGGAATCGCCCCGCGCTTCGGCTGCAGCACCACCCGCGTACCATACTCACGCTGCAATTCCTCAAGCGCCGCCTTGCTGTTCGCATCGAGGCTGAACGAAGCGGCTTGCGCGCGCGGACGCGCCGCTCGCGAGGCAAGCCTTTCGAGCTGGCGGACGGTCATGCCGCCGCGCGCGGCTTTGCGCGCAAAAGTCAGGCGTTGAGACGAGTCATTGACGGCGAGAAGAGCGCGGCCGTGTCCAGCCGAGAGGCGGCCCTCCTCGAGAAGATCTTGAATCGGGGCTTCCAGCTTGAGCAGGCGCAATGCGTTGGCGATCGTCGCACGGTCCTTTCCGGTGCGCTCGGCAGCCTGTTCTTGAGTCAGTTGAAACTCCCCGGTCAGCCGCTCGAAGGCGTGCGCCTGCTCGATGGGATTCAAATCTTCGCGCTGGAGGTTTTCCACCAGCGTCATTTCGAGCGCCATTTCCTCCGCCACGTTGCGGACAACGGCAGGAACGCGGGTCAGGCCTGCTCGCTGTGCGGCCCGCCAGCGTCGCTCCCCGGCAATCAACTGGAAGCGACTGCCAACCCGGCGAACGATGAGCGGCTGCACGATGCCGCTCGCGCGAATCGAGCGCGCCAGCTCCTCGAGCGCTTCCTCGCGGAAGCGCGTGCGCGGCTGATAGGGGCTCGGGTCGATCAGGTCTATATCGGCTTGGAGGAGCGATTCACTCAGGGCCGGAGCCGCTGCTGCTCCCGTCGATGTCACTGCCACTGCCGGTTGCGAGGCCGGCGGCACCGCCGCTGGCGCCTGCGCCGGCGGTTGCGGCAATGGCTCCGGGTCGCGAATCAGCGCGCTCAATCCCCTGCCCAAGGCGTTTCTTGTCATTGGCGATAACCTCTTTGGCTAGTTGGATGTAGCTTTCCGCTCCTTTACTATGTATGTCGTATGCAATCACCGGCTTTCCATGGCTGGGGGCCTCCGCTAAGCGCACATTCCTCGGGATTACCGACTCAAAGACTTGAGAGCCGAAGAAGCTGCGAAGGTCGGCGGCGACTTGCTTGGAGAGCGTGGTCCTGTCGTCGTACATGGTTAGAAGGATGCCTTCGATGGCTAGCGATGGATTGATGGTCCGGCGCAGGCGCATCAGGGTGTCCAGCAGCTCTGATACGCCCTCGAGGGCGAGATATTCGCACTGGATTGGGATGAGCACGGAATCGCTGGCGGCGAGAGCGTTGATGGTCAGCAGGTCCAGGGCCGGTGGAGAATCGATCAAAATGAAGCTGTACCTGTCTTTGAGCGCCTGGATCGCCTGTTTTAGGCGATATTCCCGACTGTCCATCGAGACCAGCTCGACAGAGGCTCCCACTAGATTCTTGTCCGAGGGAATGACGTCGAGGCCCTCGATTTGCGTGTGCAGGATGATGCGCTCGAGCGGCTCGCCGAAAATCAGGTTCTGATAGAGGGTTCGTCTGGCTGGGTCTTTGGCAAAGCCGAGGGCGCTTGTGGTGTTCGCTTGGGGGTCGCAGTCGATAATCAGGGTTCGTATTTCAGTAACTGCGATGGAGGAGCCAAGGTTGACTGCTGTGGTGGTTTTCCCTACTCCTCCCTTTTGATTGGCAATGGCGATGGTGCGAGCCAATATGCCCTGACCCCCTCAGGAATTCACACTGTAGCAGAATAATTCTCTGCTATGCAAGGTGTTTCGCGTGAAACAGGAGCGCCGGATTGTTCCACGTGGAACAATTCATGACGCCGATGCAATCTTGCACTCATACCGGCTGCCCGACAAGCAGAACGCGTCTCCTTGAACCAGGGACCGGAATTGCTTCGCGCCACTTCCAGGCGGGAGAATCTGAGAGTTTAGCGGCACCGCCCGCCCCGAGCCACAGAACAATCTGTCCCTGCGGGGCCAAGCTTTCGCGCGCCCATTTCAGGAGGGCATCGTGTTTGCCAACGGCTCTGGCCGTAATGAAATCGAATTGGCGTTCGCTACGAGGCATATCCTCGGCGCGGCCTCTGTAAATTGTCACGCGGTCCAATTCCAGCGTGCGCACAACCTCCAAGAGAAACGCGGCCTTCTTGGCACTGGACTCGATTAGCGTCACTTCTAGATCTGGAACGACAAGGCGGAGCGGTAAACCGGGAAAACCGGCACCTGAGCCAACGTCGGCGAGCCGACCTTTCTTAATCGGCACAGCGTGCGCTGCGAACATGCTTTCGCCGAAGTGAAGGCGCAAAACATCCTGTGGATCGCGCACGGATGTGAGCAATACTTTCTCGTTCCATCGCAGGAGTAGCTCCATGTAGCGGCGGACTGCTGCACGCAGTTGCGGTGCCACCGCGACACCGTAGAGCAGCAGCGCTCTCGCGATTTCCAAATCTGTGATCATATTATCTTCTATGTAGTACTACGTATATAGATATAGTTAGAAATGTATCGCGCGCTCAATACCGCGCAAGTCCCTGGGGTAGCGAGTTGCGCCGAAAGATAGCTGGCGCGTAATCAAAGCATTTTTTGTTCGGCCGGGCAAGGCGAACTGGTGTTGACAGTTTCGGACGCGGCACCGTATGGTGATGCGCTGAGCGACGGAGTGCGATGAAAGTCCTTGTCCTGGGCGGCGGAGGCCGCGAGCACGCGATAGTGTGGAAGCTGCGGCAGGGCGCTGCGGTCGAAAGGGTTTGGTGCGCGCCGGGCAACAGTGGAATTGCGAACGATGCGGAATGCGTGCCCGTGGATGTGGGTAACGTGAACGCTTCCGCGGACTTGGCCGCTGGACTGGGCGCCGATCTTACGGTTGTGGGCCCTGAGCTTCCGCTGGTGTCGGGTGTGGCCGACGAATTTGCCAGCCGGGGCCTAGCGCTGCTGGGTCCGACGAAAGCGGCCGCGCAACTCGAAGGCAGCAAAGTCTTCGCCAAGGAGTTCATGCAGCGGCACGATATTCCGACGGCGGCGCTTTACGGCATCCACGATTCGGAAGCCGAGGCGCGAGGGGCCCTAAGCACAGTGGAGTGGCCGCTGGCGATCAAGGCCGATGGCCTGTGCGCAGGCAAGGGCGTGCTGGTGGCGGATTCGCGCGACGATGCGGCCGCGTTTATCGCGCGCGCTCTAGGGGACCGCGAGTTCGGCGAAGCCGGCAAGCGCGTTTTGTTCGAAGAAGGACTCGTGGGCGAAGAGCTGTCGTATATCATCCTCACGGACGGCGATAACTTCATTCCCATGGCGCCCACGCGGGATCACAAGCGCGCCTTCGACGGCGACGCAGGACCCAACACCGGCGGCATGGGCGCGTACTCGGCGGATTCGCTGCTCGATCCGGCCCTGGAGAAACAAATGGCCGAGACGATCGTGCAGCCCACGCTCGCTGCGCTGCGCGCCGACGCGATTCCTTACCGCGGCTTTCTCTATTTTGGTTTGATGCTGACGCGGGACGGACCCAAGGTTCTCGAATTCAATTGCCGGCTGGGCGATCCCGAAACGCAAGCGATCATGCTGCGTGCCGATTTCGATCTCGCGGAAGCTTGCGCCGCGGCCGCGCGCGGCGGCCTGGGATACTTCCGCGCGAAGTGGAAGCCGGGCGCGAGTTGCTGTGTTGTGCTGGCATCGGAGGGTTATCCCGGAACGCCGAAGACAGCGCGAATCATTCGAGGGTTGGAGGAAGCGGCTCAAGTGCCGGGCGCGGTCATCTTCCACGCGGCTACGCGGCGAAGCGGCGTGGACCAGTACACAAGCGGCGGCAGGGTGCTGGCGGCCGGAGCGAGCGCGTCCAATTTGCACACGGCGCGGAAGATTTGCTACGACTCTCTTGGTAAAATCGCTCTTGAGGGCGGCCATTACCGCAGGGACATCGGTTGGCAGAGTTCCCAACCGATTGCCGCGGGGGAACGGAGGGCGAATGCCTGAGGTCGAGCGCGTGTTTGTCTGCGAAGTGCACCGCTTTGCGATGCGCGAGCTTGAGGAGGTTGAGGCCGTTGCGGACAAAGGCATTCGTGGCTGCATTCATGGCCGGCCGGGCCGGATTGAAGTTCTGCCGGCGATGGCGAGGCAATCCGCCTAGGGGGGAAGCGCGTGGCCAAGGAGAGCAAGGAAGGGGCGGCGTTGGTGGGAATCCTGATGGGTTCGGACACCGATTTGCCGGTGATGGCCGAGGCCGCAGCCACGCTGGAGAAATTCGGGATCGCCTGCGAAATGGAGGTGTGCTCGGCTCACCGCACGCCCGCACGGGCGCATGAATACGCGAGCTCCGCAGCGAGCCGCGGGTTGAAGGCCCTCATCGTGGGCGCCGGTGGCGCGGCGCATCTGGCCGGGGTGATCGCCGCGAACACGACGCTGCCGGTGATCGGGGTGCCCATGGCGACGACGGCCCTGAACGGCATGGATTCGCTGTTGGCGACCGTGCAGATGCCGGGCGGGGTTCCGGTGGCGACCATGGCCATCGGCAAAGCCGGCGCAGTCAACGCCGCCATTTTCGTCGCGCAGATCCTCGGTACCTCGAACGCGGAAATAGCGAAGCGCCTGGCCGCGCATAAGGAAGAGCTCGCCCGCAGCGTTGCCGAGAAGAACGCCCGCCTGCAACAAGAGCGCGCCGCGAAGAAGTAAGTCCGCCCTCAACCGGAAAACCAACTCTTAGGAAGGCGGCTTCACCAAAGTGGGAGCGCCGGGCTCGCGCTGCTTTTCTTCCTCCGGCTTTTTCGGTTCAGGCGGCGGCGCCAGGATCCACTCGAATCCCTTCTCGGCGCGCATGATAGACACAGTTGCGCGGGCGTTCGGCGGTGTGATGGCCTCCAGCGCCGCACGAAAGAACGGAACGGCGTCGGCCGCCGGAATTTTGGGCGTCTCACCCGCCAGCAGGTGTTCCGCTACTTCCTTCATTTGGGGGTCCGCCGCGCAGATTTTCTCGAGGCGCGGATCTTTCTGCCGCAGGAGGTCCACCAGCGAAGGCGAGGCTTCGCCGGCGGGGTAGCGAAACTCCATCAGGGCGTGCGGCTGGCCCTTATCCGGCGGCCAGATTTGCAGATAGCGCGGGCGCTGCACCCGCGTGTCCCAGAAGTCGCCGTGCGCGGGAAGTTGCCGCAGTCCATAGGTGACTTGCCACACCTCGGGGCCGTAGTTCGGCAAGAAGCCGGCGATGAGCAGTTCGACGAAGGGCTCGTTCTCCGGCCAGTGGATTTCGGTGTGCAGGCGAGCCGCAGGTTCGCGCAAGCGGTCGAAGAGGCCCTGGCCGATGGATTGAATATCGACAGCTTCCTGGCCGGACTGCTCCTGCTGCAGATGCGGCGTGTTACTGAAGAGCGTGGCCACGCGCAGGTGCGGCAGCTCCTTATCGAGCCGCGCAACTTCCTGGTGCGAAGAAGGCGAAAACCAGTCCACCGCGCCAAGAAGCACGCCCACGCGCAGGCCGGCGAGTTGTACCGGCGCGGGCACGCGCGTCTGCGCTTCGACGGGATTTTCGGCCGTGCCGATGAGGATGGCGTCCTTGAGGACCACGATGACCACGCGTCCGGCGGCGAGGTTGGCGACGACTTCCTCCTGGCGCTGGCCGGGCTCCTCCTGCGCGAGAGCCCGGGGCGCGGTGCCGCAGAGCGCAGCCGCGAAACATGCGATCGCGAGGGCGTGGCAGCGAACGCGGCTCAAGAGCCGCCAGCGCAAGAGGGGTCCCCGTTGGCGCACGGAATCAGTCTCCGATGGTCGCTGCGGCCTGCTTGCCGGCGATGGCTTGCACCGCGGTGATGGCGATGACGTTGGCCACGTCATCCGCCGAACATCCGCGCGAGAGGTCGTTGATCGGCCGCGCGAGGCCCTGAAGAATCGGGCCGAGCGCGGTTGCGCCGGCGAGGCGTTCGACCAGCTTGTAGGCGATGTTGCCCGAGTCGAGGTCGGGGAAGATGAGCACGTTGGCGCGGCCGGCGACGGCCGAGCCGGGCGCTTTGGTGGCGGCGACCGCGGGGACGAGCGCGGCGTCGGCCTGCAGCTCGCCGTCGGCGGCGAGCTCCGGGCTGCGGGCTCGAACGATGCGCAGCGCCTCGCGAATTTTGTCCACGCGCGCGTGGGCCGCCGAACCTTTGGTGGAAAACGAAAGCAGCGCGACGCGCGGCTCGGCTTCGAGAAAGGCGCGCGCGTGGGCGGCGGTGGCGATGGCGATGTCGGCGAGTTCCTGCGCCGCGGGTTCGGGCACCACGCCACAATCGGCAAAAAGCAGCGCGCCTTTTTCGCCGAAGGCGGCGGCGTCGCGCGAGGGCGCGAGCATCAGGAAAAAGCTGGAGACCAGGCGCGCGTCCGAAGCCAGGCCGACGGAGTGCAGCGCCGCGCGAACCGTGTCCGCCGTGGAATTCGCCGCGCCGCCCACAGCGCCGTCCGCTTCGCCCGCGGCCACACGCAGAGCCGCGAAGTAGAGCGGCCGGCGCGCCGTTTGGTGCGCTTCTTCCAGCGTCGCGCCGCGCGCCCGGCGCCGCTCGAAATAAATTTGCGCGTACGCTTCGAGGCGCGGATTCGAGGCCGGATCGAGGATCTCCACCGGGTCGAGGTTCGCGCCGAGGCGCTTCGCGGAGGCGCGAATCACGTCCCCGCGGCCGAGCAGCGTGGGCTTCGCGCAGCCTTCCGCAGCGGCGCGCGCGGCCGCTTCGATGACGCGCGCGTCCTCGCCTTCCGGCAGGACGATGCGCTGCGGGTAGGCGCGCGCGCGATTCTTCAGCGAGTCGAGGATGCGCATGGCGCCCCAAGGTAACATAGGGCGTTTTGTTGCGATTAGAAAAATTGATGTCCTTCGCTTCGAGCAGCCGGTAAGGGCTGATTCGGCGCGCAAGTCCCGCAGATTCGTTGACTCAGGTTAGCCCGCAAACTACCATTGCCGGCACCATGGCGGAGCGTCAGCCACTGCTTGGCCAGAGCGTCTTGCACTACCGCATTTCCGGCTGCCCCGAGACAGGCGCAGCCTCGATGGCAATGAGCCGTGGCGCCAAGCCCAGGCTCCGGCTCCTGTCTTGGTGCTCGGCGGTCCCGGTGGCGCTGGCGAGCACGGCGGCGGCGTTGCCCGTGGCCGCGCTTTCGTTTGGATGCTATCGGGCGGCCCGGTTGCTGGGGAGGGTTGTTCCGTTACGCGAGGCGTATGGATTTCTCTCGCGTGGGTACGACCGGGCGCTCGGCCGGCTGGGGCAAAAAGTTCTGCGCGACCCCCGAGACGCGCCCGCGTTGCGCGTGATGGTGTCGCTCAGCCTCACCGCCGTGCCGATTTTCGCGATCCAACTGGTCTTGGGGAAGCCCCGGCTGCTGCTGGTGATCGCTTTCTATCTTTCGCTTTACGGTCTGCGGTTCCAGCGTTTCGTCAGGATGTTCAGCGCCAGCCACCTGGAGGCGCACCGCCGCCGCGGCTTCTTTGCGGAGAAATACGACAAGGTCTTCGGCCGCTACCTGGAATTCTTCCTGGGATATTTGTACGGGAACGTTCCGGAACTGGGCCGCACCGCTCATGTGTGCCTGCACCACAAAGAGAACAGCGGCCACGACGACACGCGCACGACGATGAGCTACGACCGAACCAGCCGGGCCGATTTCCTGCGGTATCTCGCGGAACACATTTGGACCGTGCTGGGGCTGGCTCCCTACGCCTATTTTCGAGCCCGCGGCGACGAAAAGAACCGCAGGCGCATGTTAGCGGGCCTGGCGCGCTACTACGCCTACTTCGCCGCGGTCTTCATTTACGACTGGAGAATCGGGGCGCTGTTCGCGCTGGTTCCCATTCTGTGCATGAATTTCATCAACGCCATCACCGCCTGGGTGCAGCACGCTTTCTCCGACCCCAAACATCCCGAGGATTATTTTGCGAACACGGTGACCCTGGTGGACCAGGCCAACTTCTTGAACGAGGGGTATCACCTCTGCCATCACCACCGCGCCGGCCTGCACTGGACCGAGATGCCCGTCCATTTCGAGCGCCTTCGCGAGCAGATGAAAGAGGCCGGCTCGCTGGTCTTCCGCGACCTCGATTTTCTGGGGCTTTTCCTGGAGTTGACTCTCCTTCGCAGAATGGATGTGCTGGCCGAGAAACTTGTCCCTTGGGAGCCTTTGAATCGCGAGCAGCGACTGGCTCTGCTGATGGAGCGGACCAGCCCCGCAGCTCCTTGAGCCTGCCGGGAAGCTCCGCGCGTCCGCGCGCGAGCAGCTCTTAGCGCGCGGCAAGGTGCAGTCGATGGCATGTTGTGCGCGATACTGTGAGGCCGAAGCGCACTTCGGCCCCAAAATGGCCGAGGGTGACTTGCGGCTCTATCGCCGCCGGGGTGTGACCGGCATTACACGGGCGCTGCTGAGCGAACTGCGGAAGTGGCCGCTCCAGGGCAAGCATCTGCTCGACATCGGCGGCGGAATTGGGATCCTAGGCGCCGAGCTTGCCGCCAGTGGCCTGGCTGGCGCGACCCTCGTCGAGGCCTCTCCTGCCTACCTCGAAGCGGCCCGCCGGGAACTGGAACCTCGTTTTGCCGGGCGTCCCACGGAATTCGTGCTGGGTGACTTCGCGTTGCTGGCAGACACGCTGCCCGACCGCGACGTCGTGACCCTGGATCGCGTGGTGTGCTGCTATCCGGATTTTGGGGCGCTGCTTCAGGGGGCCGCAGCGCGAACGCTTTCCCTGCTCGCGTTCACTTATCCGCGCGACCGCTGGCACACGCGTCTAACGATTGCGCTGGAGAACTTCCTGCGACGCGTGAAGGGCGGCGGTTTCCGCGTGTTCGTGCACAAACCGGATCTGATGCGCGCCCGATTGGAAGCTGCCGGGCTTGTGCCCGCCGTGCGCCGCGAGACCTTCGTGTGGGCGCTCGAGCTGTACCGTCGAAGCTAAGGTGTCTTGGCCACGAATCAATCATAATCTATCAACGCCGTGACCTCCTCGATGCCATCGAAACAGGTGAACATGACAGCGAGTGACTGGAGCGGCCAGAAGTGTCCACCTGCACGCGAGTGTCGAAGCCTGGTGACCGCCTGCGCTGTTTGCAGCAGCGACTTTCGAGGGCGGAGCTAGCCTGCCTTTAGCGCCAGCCGCCTTTGTTGTGTTCCAGGGGGAGGGTCTTTGGGAGTTTCTTGGGCTTCCTCAGATGCTTCGCCTTCCTTGCAGTGTTCTTGGGTGCCATCGGTTCTCTCCTTTTCTAAGATTGCCCTTTCGTACTACCCGCACCCTCTGCGCGATGAACTACATACCGAAGCAGAGGGGGATTGCAAGTGTTAAATCCATCGTCTCCGGGCGATGAAAAATTCTACACAGCTGAAAAAGTTAACGCGCTTCCGTAAGCGCGTTCATTGGGCGAGGGCGTGTGGCAGCGCGGTTGACGGCCGCGGCGGCCTAGGCCTGGGCGGCGCGAAGGGGCAACTGGGCGGACTCCCACGCGGCGATGCCGCCGGCAATTTCGCTGACGCGGCCAAATCCGCTGCGCTGCAGCAGGCTGGCGGCGATGGACGAGCGGTAGCCGCCCGCGCAATAGACCATCAGCGGACGCGTTTTTGGCAGCGTGCCCAGATTTTCGGCCAGGCGATTGAGCGGGACGCTCACGCTGCCGCCGATGTGTTTCTGCTCGCGCTCGCGCGGCGTGCGGACGTCCAGCGCCAGCGGCGGCTCGCTGGAGGACAGCAGTTCGGCGGCAAACGCCGCGCTGAGGTGTGCGGTGAAGGCGACGAGCTCCGGCCGCGATTCCAGGCTGTGCATTCCCCCTAGCAAATATCCGGCCACGTGATCGAATCCAATGCGCCCCAGCCGGACGGCCGATTCGTTTTCCCTGCCGGGATCCGCGATGATGACGATGGGATGGGCGCGATCGAGCAGCGTTCCGGCCCACGTGGCGTACTGGCCGCCGAGGCCGATGTTGATGCTGCCCGCCAGGTGGGCGGTGCCAAACTCGTCGGGGTCGCGCGTGTCGAGGATCTGCGCGCCCTCGGCCGCGAAGGCCAGCACCGCGTCGAGCGCCAGCGGCTTCATGCCGCGCTCCAGCGCCTCGTCCAGCGTGGGCCGCTCCTGGCTGTTCAGCACGGCGTCGTAAGTGAAGTAAGCGGGAGCTTCGGGCTGATCGGCGGTCACCACCTGGATGAACGCTTCTTTGGTCATGGGCTGAAGCGCGTAGTTCGATCGCCGCTGCTCGCCCAGGGTGGACACCGTTTCCTTGCTGATGGCCCTGCCGCAGAGCGAACCTGCGCCGTGAGCCGGATAGACCAGGCTTGGGTCCGGCAGCTCCAGCAGTTTGCGCAGCGAATCGAATAACATGCCGCCCAGCTTAGCGGCCGGCCAGCCCAGAGCAGCGCGCAGGTCGGGGCGTCCCACGTCGCCGATGAACAAAGTGTCCCCGGTGAGCACGGCGTGAGGTTGCGTTTCGCTCGAATTGAGATCGTAAACCACGATGGAGATGGACTCGGGAGTGTGGCCCGGGGTTTCCAGCGCCTTGAGGCGCACGCGCCCGAATTCGAGGATGTCGCCATCGCCAAGCGGAGTGAATGCGTAGGCCGCCTTGGCGGCGGCCCCGAGATAGATGGTTGCGCCCGCGCGGTCGCGCAACTCCAGGTGTCCGGCGAGGAAATCGGCGTGGAAATGGGTGAGGAACACGTGCCGGATGTGCAGGGCGTGCTGGGCGGCAAAGGCAAGGTATTGTTCCGTGTCGCGCTGGGGGTCCACGACGGCGGCCGTGCCCGACGCGGCGTCTCCGATGAGGTAAGAGGCGTGCGCCAGGCACGGCAGATAAAACTGCTTGAAGATCAATCCGCGCCCCCGCTGGCGGCCTTGTCCTTCGGCTGGGGAATGATGCGAATGTAAGGCCGGGGCGCTTTCCACCCGCCGGGATACTTCTTGCGGGCTTCGTCGTCGGAAACGTTGCCGCTGATGATGACGTCCTCGCCGGGTTTCCAGTTCACCGGCGTGGAGACCGAGTGCCTGGCCGTGAGCTGGAGCGAGTCGAGCACGCGCAGCACTTCGTCGAAGTTGCGCCCGGTGCTCATGGGATAGCTGAGCATCAGCTTGATCTTCTTGTCGGGGCCGATCACGAAGACGGTGCGCACCGTGGCGTTCAGGCCCGGGGTGCGGCCTTCGCAAGTGTCGCCGGCTTCGGCCGGCAGCATGTCATACAGCTTGGCGACCTTGAGCTGCGGATCGCCGATCATCGGGTAGTTGACCTTGTGGCCCTGCGTTTCTTCGATGTCTGCGGCCCACTTGTTGTGGCTCGTCACGGGGTCCACGCTGAGGCCGATGATTTTGCAGCCGCGGTTGGCGAATTCCGGCTGCAGCCCGGCCATATAGCCGAGTTCCGTGGTGCATACGGGAGTGAAGTCCTTGGGGTGCGAGAACAGGATGGCCCAGCCGTTGGCGATCCATTCGTGGAAGTTGATGGTGCCCTGCGAAGTTTCGGCGGTGAAATTGGGAGCTTCGTCGTTAATGCGCAACATGGTTGTCTCCTGACGTCCGATGTAAGCCTTTCACTGATGAATTTTACGCTCCGCCTGCCCCAGATGCCAGGATTTTGGGGCGGGGCCCACGTGGCTTTTTGCGACGGAGCGCCGCCGCCGCGCGGCGCGGGTGTAGTAAGATTTGGTGCGGCGAAGCGGAAATTCGCGCGGGGAACCAGGCGATGGGAATACTCGACGTGCTGAGGGGAGGGCTGCGGACCCCGGGCGGGATACGCCACGGCGGGCGGCGGCTCGCAGAGATTCTCGCGGCGCACGAGCGGTTCTTGCGCGGCGACGATACGGGCGCGCGAGCGGAGCTCGGGGGCGCCGATCTTTCCCGCGCCGACCTGCGCAAGGCGAATCTCGCGTACGCGAATTTTCAGGGCGCGAAGCTCGAAGGCGCGAACCTGCATGAGGCCAAGCTGGCGTCGGCGGACTTGAGCCAGGCGAACCTGCGCCGCGCGGATCTGCGCAAGGCGGATTTGACGGAAGCGCACCTCGCCGGCGCCGACCTGACCGAAGCGCTGCTGGGCGGCGCGGAGGCGTTCCGAGCGGACTTGCGCGGAGCGAAGCTGCGCGGCGCGGACCTGGGTGCGACGAATCTGCGTTGCGCGGAAGTCCGCGGCGCGGATTTTAGCGGCGCGAAAATGCAGACGACAATTCTGCGCGAGGCGAACCTCGAAGGCGTGGACTTTTCGGGAGTGGATTTGTCCACGGCGCTGCTGCCGAAGGGGTACAGACAGGCGAAGGCCGCGAAGGGATGAAGGAGCCTCAGCGGCTGAAGACGTGAGCTACATTCGCCGGTGGCGGCCCGGCGAAGTAGCGCCAAAAGCGGCGTCAAGCTCCGGTTTCGGGAGTCCGAACGATGGTCCCGCATTCCCGGGATTCCGGCCTACCGGAAACTCCACCGGAGTCCGGGAATCGGACCGCCGCACTCCATAGGGCTACAGGAAGCGAGTGATGGCGAATCAGCCGTGCGTGCATGTGGAGGACTACAAGCGGGGCGCGGGATGGGTGCGCGGGGAGCAGCGCGAGACGCGCGCGCGGGCATATTGCGATTTGCTCGAACGCGGGCAGATTCTCGTGTTTCGCGAGCTGCCGTTCGCGTTTCCGGCGGAAGACCGCGAGTTCCTGGTCACGCAGGAATGGGCGGAGCTGCGGCTGCACAAGAACGTTTCGTACCGGCCGAGCGAAGACACCCTGCGCGGCGTGGCGGGCAACGCCGCGGCGGTCGAGCGGGTTCACGCCATCTTCCGCAATTACAGCGCGGCGGTGCTCGAATTTCTGCGGCAGTTTCTCCCGCCCTACGCCGGAAAATGGGCGGTCGATTTCGCCAGCTTTCGCCCGATCGAAGAGGAGCGGCGCACGCTGCCGGTGCACAAGCGCAACGACCTGCTGCACGTGGACGCCTTCCCCAGCCGGCCGACGCGCGGGGGGCGCATCCTGCGCGTGTTCACGAATCTGAATCCCGCGAAGCCGCGGGTGTGGAACACGACCGAGGACTTCGGGACGCTGGCGCGCAAATACGCGGAAGCGGCGGGCCTGCGCGAGATCGCCGGGGACGATTCGTTCCTCGGCCGCACGGTGCACGGCTGGGCGGAGAAGCTCGGCTTTGCCGCCTCGGGCCGCACGCCCTACGACATGTTCATGCTGCGGTTCCACGATTTCATGAAGGAGAACCGGGAATTTCAGGCGAACTGCCCGAAAGTGCGCACGGAGTTTGCGCCCGGCGCGACGTGGATGGTGTTTACCGACGGAGTGGCGCACGCGGCGATGTCTGGACGGTACGCCATCGAGCAGACGCTCCTCGTTCCGCCGCACGCGCTGGTGACGCCCGAGGCGGCGCCGTACCGCATCCTCGAAAGCATCGCCGGATGCGCGTTGGTCTCGTAGCGGGCCGCACCAGAACAGCCCACCCTCAGAAACCAAAGGGCGGGGCAACCTCAAAATCAGGCGAAGCGGCTACTTGCCGGCGGCGAATTCCATGGGGTCGCCGTAGCCGGGGCCGCGAGGCGAGAGGGCGCGGCGGCGGGTCTCGATGCCCAGACGCTTGATTTTTTGGTTGAGGGTCGAGAGCGGGACCTGGAAGCGCTCGGCGGCTTCCGTCTGGTTCCAGTTGGTGCGCTCGAGCATATCCACGATGACGCGGCGCTCGACTTCTTCGAGGATTTCGAAGAGCGACGGAGCCGGGGTGTTGCCGCGCGCGCCGACTTCGCCCGGCAGCGGCGGGAGAAACTCGGCAAGCTGCAGGCGCACGCCTTTCACGATTTCGCGGGTGCGGACGCTTTCGGGCAGCAAGTCCGCGTCCACGGCTTCCTGCGTGGAAAGCACGACGGCGCGCTCCACGACGTTCTCGAGTTCGCGCACGTTGCCCGGCCAGTCGTAGTCCATCAGCAGCTTCATGGCGCCGTGCGTAAAGCCGCGCGGCGGCTTGCCGTTTTCCTGGCAGAACTGTTCGAGGAAGCGGTCCACCATGAGCGGAATATCTTCCTTGCGCTCGCGCAGCGGCGGGAGATGGATGGAGATGACGTTGAGGCGGTGATAGAGGTCGTCGCGAAAGCGGCCCTCGCGGACGAGCTTCAGCAAATCTTCGTTGGAAGCGGCCAGGATGCGCACGTCCACTTTGACGGTGTCGGTGCCGCCCAGGCGCATGAATTCGCGCTCCTGAATCACGCGCAGGAGCTTGGCCTGCGTCTCCGGGCCGATGGTGGAGATTTCGTCGAAGAAAATCGTGCCCTGGTCGGCGACTTCGAAGAGACCCTTCTTCGACGCGACGGCGCTGGTGAACGCACCCTTGACGTGGCCGAAGAGCTGCGATTCGAGCAGGTCCACGGGAATCGACCCGGTGTTCACGGGAATGAAGGCCTTGTCCGCGCGCGTCGAAGCAGAGTGAATGGCCTTGGCGATGAGCTCCTTGCCGGTGCCGCTCTCGCCGGAGATCAGCACGGTGGAGCGCGAAGGCGCGACCTGGGTGACCAGGTCGAACACCGCCAGCATTTTTTCGCTTTTGCCCACGATGCTCGGGAAGTTGTAGCGCTGCTTGAGCGCGCGCTTGAGCTGCACGTTTTCTTCGCGCAGGCGGCGCCCTTCAATGGCCAGCGAAACCTGGGCGACCAGCTCGTCGTTGGACCACGGCTTGGTGATGTAGTCCTGCGCGCCGCTCTTGAACGCCGCGCGGGCCATGTCGATCGAGCCATAGGCGGTGATTAAAATGATGGAGAGGTAGGGATCGCGGCGGCGAATCTCGCGCAGCATCTCCAGGCCGTTGCGGTCGGGCAAGCTCACGTCCAGCAGCATCAAGTCGTAGGGCCGGTCTTCGAGCTTTTGCAGGCCGGCCTCGCCCGTTCCGGCGAGAGCCACGTCGAAGCCCTCGGAGGTGAGCAGGGCTTCGAGCCCCTCGCGAATTTCGTCTTCGTCGTCGACGACTAAGATTGCGCCTTTATGCATGGACCGCTTTCCTGGCCGCCGGGAACTCGAGCCGGAACGACGTGCCTTTGCCCGGCGTCGAGCGCACGTCCACCTTCCCGGCGTGCTCTTTTATGATGCCGTAACTCACGGAAAGACCCAGCCCGGTGCCGCGGCCGGAGGCTTTGGTGGTGAAAAACGGGTCGAAAATGCGGTGCAGGTTTTCCGGCGGGATGCCCATGCCGGTGTCGGTGACCTCGACTTCCACCGAGCCGTTTTGCGCGGCGGTGCGCACCTCGACCATTCCGCCGCCGGGCATGGCGTCGCGCGCGTTCATGAACAGGTTCAGGAACACCTGCTGCAGGCGGGTGATCGAGCCGAGCACGGGCGGCAGATGCTCCTTGTAATTCCTGATGACGTTGACGCGCGCGGTCTTGAGCGGATGCTGCACCAGAGTCAGCGTTTCTTCCAGGACCGAGTTCATATCCACTTCGACGAATTCGGCGGCGCCGGTGCGCGAGAAATTGAGCAGATTGTTGACGATTTCGCTGGCGCGGAACGTCTGCTTGACGATGCGTTCGATGGTTTTCTGCCGCGGATCGTCGGCCGGGACTTGCTTGGCGAGCATCTGGATGTAATTGGAGATGACCGCGAGCGGCGTATTCACTTCGTGGGCCACGCCGGCGGCCAGCAGGCCGAGCGAAGTGAGCTTTTCGGTCTGCACCATCTGCTCTTCCAGGCGTATGCGCTGGGTGATGTCGTCGAGGAGAATCAGCCGGCCCAGGCGCGCGCCGTTCTTGCCCACCAGCGGCGCGATGGAGGCGTTGACGGTGAGCCGCCGGCCGCTGGAAGTGTTGAGGCGGAATTTGTAGATGCCGGAAACGTGGTCGGCTGCGGCGCGCGAGGAAATTTCCGCCACCAGGTCCGCCGGCAAAAGCTCCGCGAGCTTGCGCCCCAGCGCGTTGCGGCGCGGGATTTCGAGCAGCTCTTCGAGCTGCGGGTTCCACGATTCGATGCGGTCTTCCAGATCCACGGTGAGCACGCCGATCCTGAGCGACTCGACGATGTTCTCGCTGAAGTCCTTGAGCCGCTCGATCTGCATGGCCTTCTGTTCGAGCGAATGGTAGAGGCGCGCGTTCTCGATGGCGATAGCCACGTACCCGGCGATGGTCGAGAGCAGCTCGAGGTCTTCGCTGGAAAGGTAGTCGCCGTCCACGGTCTTGCCGAGGCCCAGCACGGCCACGGTATGCTCGCGAACGCGGCAGGCGATGAAATAGTTGAGATCCAGCTCTTCGAGCGTCCGGCGGACCCCTTCAGTTTCCTGCGCGGCGGCGCGCGCGGACTCGAAGAACATACAGCCGCGCACGAGCGCCGGACGCGCGGGATCGAGAAAGCTCAAATCCAGAGCGCGTTCCAGTTGCAGGCCCATGGACCGCGCCAGCGCCAATGTGCCGGGATGCGCGGCGTCCTCGAGAAACACGGCCAGGCGATCGACCAGCAGCGTCTGCGAAATGCGGTCGAGCACGGAACCGAGCAGCGGTTCGAGGCGGACTTCGTTGGTGAGCGCGCTGCCGAACTCGATCAGGGTGCGGCGGTAATCCAGGCGGTCGCGGTAGAAGAAGCGGTCCAGCCGCGCCTGCACCCAGTCGCGGAGGGGCTGAAAGAGAAATGCCGCGACGACGATGGCGATCACCCCGCCCGCAGGCCCGGTGGGCCACTTGGTGTGCAGCAGCTCGCCGATCAGCGCGATGCAGGCGAAATAAATGGCCACCACCCCGGCGGTCGCGAACGTGTAGGCGATGCCCCGCTTGAAGATGATGTCCACGTCCATCAAGCGGTAACGGATGATGGCGTAGCCGAAGCACAGCGGGATCAGCGCCAGCGAGCAGGCGGATACGTTCATCCACGCCAGCGGGACGACGCCCGCCACGTAGGGAAGCACGTACAGCGCGAGGAACGGCAGAGCGCCGGCGCAGGTTCCCACGGCGACCCACTTCAATTGCTGGCGCAGCACGCCGGCGGGCGCGCGGCGGTAGCTCAGGAAGAAGATGGCGATGGCCGCGAGGAAGTAGAGCGCGAGATTGGCTTGCTCGACTTTATCAAGCCAGTAGCGCGTGCTGATGGCCGGGAGAAAGTCGAGCGCGCCGGTGGCCATGCTGACGTGCAGGAAGAGCAGCCCGGCGGGGAGGGCATAGACCGGCGCCAGCTTCGCGCGCACGCTGCCGCGGCGCTCCGGAAAAACCAGCGCGAAGTGCACCAGCAGGGCGGGCTGCAGAAGCGTGGCCACCACGTTCGACCAGTAGATGATCCAGTCGAAGGAGTTCAGCTTCCCGGTGTAATGAAAGCTGTAAAGGATGAAGGAGATCAGGCAGAAGACGTAAAAATGAATGGCGCGCGGCGCGTTCCAGCGGCGCACGAAAATGAAAAGCCCGATGAAGAGATAGAGAAGCGCGGTGACCCGCAAGTAATTCTCAATCGTCGAAGGCGTTTCCTGCGGCGCGGTGACAACGGGCGTCTCGAACGTCTCCCCGCTGCGCCGAATGGCGTAGCGCACTTCCGCCCACGGGCCTGTGCGCCAGAGCACTCGCGCCACGTCGGTCGAGCGGCGAATGGCTATGCCACGGACGCTCTCGAGGTAGTCGCCCGGGCGGATTCCGGCACGGGCGGCGGGCGAATCAGCAACCACGTGCCAGGCCAGCACGCCCTGCGCGCTGTCCATCCAAGTGACGCCGTCGTCGGGCACGATGAAGCGGGTGCTTTGCTGGAGGTTCAGGACCGCGAAGACCACCGCCGCAACCGTCAGCAGCGCCAGAATCACCGCGCCAAGCCGCATGCGCAAACTGTCATTCATGCGAGAACACCCGTAGCATCGCCGTTATGCGAGCAAGTCTGCTTCCAGATAACAGTAGGCTCGGCATCAATCAAGGCTAGCATTTTCTTTACCTTACAGGCTATCAAAGCAGCGGGGTGTGTGTCCATACCAATTATGGAAGACGCCTTCCCATTTCCGGTAGAGGCGCAAGCCGCTAGAATTGAAAGGCTAATCCGCCTCGAAAGTAGCGGTAAGAGGGCACCAGAACGACGCGACCGTCGCTGGTAGCCACGGGCACGTACCCTTGCGCCAGCAGGTTGCCGAAATCGGCCACCGCTTCCATGCGCCAAGGGAGGAAGCTCGGCAAGGGCTGGCGAAGCTGCATGCTGAGGTAGGGATCGAGGTGGTAGAGGGACTCGCCGAACGCGTCGAGATGGGAAACCACAGAGCCGCCCATCCATTTGTAGCCGACGGTGACTTTCGTGCGGGTCAAAGGAAGCTTTGTCGAAACGCGGCCCGCCAAGCTCTGGCGATAGCGGGTCTCGAGCTCATCGCGGAGGCTGGCCTCCGCAGATCCCGCCCCCGGGGCCACCGCTCCCGCGTAGGCGTACACCACGGTGGCGTCGGAATTCCCGGAAAGCTTCTGCTGGTAGGCCAAGCGAACGCCCATGGAACTCGAGGCGCCGGCGTCGTAAGCAAAAACATCGGAGAAGTAGTCCTGCAGAAAGTCCGCGCCGCTGACGGCGCCGAGGCCGAAAATGCCGGTATGGCTCGAGCGATCGTGAAAGACCGCCGCGGTGAGGCCCGCTGTCTTGCTCAACGCGTGTTCGAGAGCGATCTCTTCGTGCAAATCACCGCTGAGCACCGGGCGGCCCTGACGCAGCATCAAGGTGGGAAAGGCGTCGAGCGCGTTCATGGCCGACTGCAGCTCGCTCGAATTGCCCGTGTCCTGCCAGGGCCGGGCCGCAAGCGTGAACGATGCCAGCCATCCGGGTGACAGCCGCACGGCTATCTGCGTGCGGGGAAGCAGTTCGGAAGCTGTTCCGTTGAAGCCAGCGAGCAGGTATTCGGCGCCGTAGCGAATGCTGACGCGGTCGCCCAGGGCAAACTGACCGTCGTGGGACAGGCGCGCGCCGCGAAAGGTGGGGCCACCCGCTCCCAGCTGCGATTCGCGGATCACCAGGGTGGTTACCGGTCCCGCGCCCAATTCTCCGGAGGGAATCCATTCGGTGACGAATCCGCCTGCCGGAGAGCCCGCTTCATAGCTGACTTGGCCGGCCATCAAGAGCTTGGCCTTCGGGCCGACGCTCATGTCGTAAGCGAAGGCAGTACCGGGCGAATCGGCAAGATTGGAAATCGAGCCCGGATGCTCGGAGCCGGAGGTCAGCTCCAGCAGCGCATGGACCGCGCGGGGCGCAGGACCCTCGCGGCCGGCGAGCTGTTCGCCGGGGACGATTTCGCCGTCCTGCCAGCGCAGCACCGGCCGTGTGGCCGCGGCGCTGCGCAGCACCCAGCCCCATTCATCTCCGGGAAGTTCCTGATCCGGAGCGCGGCGCAGTTTGTCGAGCGAAGAGAAGACGGAACCCAGAACGATCTGGAGCAGCGTGGTGCGCTCGTCGCTCACCTGAACGTGCTGCTCCACGCTGGGCAGGAAGCCGGCGAGCGTCACTTTCAGGGAGTAGGAGCCGGAAACGAGCGTAGCGGTGGAGAAGCGGCCGCGCTCGTTGGTCAGCAACTGCATGGGAGCGTCGGCAAACAACTTCTCGGGCCAGACCAGAACGGTGGCGCCCATTTGCGGAGTGCCGGAGGAATCGACCACCACGCCGGCGATTTTTCCGGAGTTCGTCGCCGCCGCGAGAGGAAGCGCACAGGCAGCCAGCAGCGCCGCCAGCGCGAGAGCGCGAAACGCGCGGAAAAGCACGAGCATCTACCTCCCTTGCGAACCCGACGCCGCAGGCGCGGGTTTCACGGTAAATTCCGTGGTCGGGGTAATCGACTGCTTCGCCAGATTGTCCGTCACCTGCACTTCGAGCTTGTATTTTCCGGGGTCGAGCGAGCCTAGCGTCAGCACGTTCTCGAGGGTCAGCTCTTCGCCGCGCTCGGGCAGCTTGTCGGCCGGGATGTCGAATTTGAGCGCGGGCACGGTGGCCTTTTCTTTGGTGACGCGAAACTCCACCGAAGCATCCGCTTTGTGCGTCTTGTCGTCCACCTTCAGGTTGTACACCTGCAGGAACACTCCCATGCTGTCCTTGGCGGCAAACGTGGCGTCCATCTTGGGGCGAACTTTCACGTCGCCGAGGACGAACTGGCCCAGGCCGATGTCCTTGATGGAGACGCGCTGAATCTGGTCGGCGAGAATCAAGGAGCTGGCGGTCAGTTGGTCTTCCTGGAATCGCGGAACGGCCAGGCGCGCGTTCACCACGCCGACGTTGCCGCTGTTGACGTCCTTCAGCACGATGTCCAGGCGGTAAAGCCCGGGGCTGAGGGGCACGGCTTTCTGATAGATGCGCGAACCCGACTGCGCCTGCTGCAGCAGCGCAGCGGGAGTGTCGTCGCGCAGCGTCTCCTCGAAGGTTTGCACCGGGCGGCCGCTCAGACTGGTGATGCGCGCGAAGAGGTTGACGCTGGCCGAAGCGACTCCGTCTTTCTGGTTGAAGCTGAGCTGCCGCTTGGGGATTTGCACGGTGATGGGCACGAGCACCGTGTCGGTGGTGATGCGCAGGAAGTCGAAGCGGTACTGGAATTTCACCTGGTCGCGCACCACGCGGGAGGTCACCACGGCTTCCAGGTCCTTGAACTTCACCGGCGGCGGCTGCTGAATCTTGGAGTAGAGCTCGAGGCGCTCGAACTCGCCCATCGCGGCCGGCCGCATTCCCAGGGGCCGCGCCAAATGGCTTCCGTCGGTGTTGTTGAACCGGTCGGTCTTGCTCGCCAGGCCCATCGCTTCCATCTGCGTCAGGCCCGCACCCGGGACGTAGAGCAAGGCGTCTTTTTCGCTGGGGTCGCTCGTGAGGTGATACTCGCCGCTCATCGTGGGGTCCACGAACTCGACGATCACGTTTTCGCCGATGCCCTCGAGATAGCGCCAGCGCCATGTTTCAAACGGGTACGTCGAAGTCGTCCCGCCTCCCTCTTCCGGCGGGCGGTCGTAGGTTCCCCCGGAGGGGTGGGATTCCACTTCATCCGCAGGGCCCCACATGATGTAGAGGCGTCCGCGGTCGGTCTTCCAGCCGGGAATTCCGGACGCGAAATGCTCGTTGGTGTAGGCGATGCGGCGGTAATGCTCTTCCTTGAAGGTGTTTTCCGGCGAATCGGGATCGGGATTGCGCCGCTGCCAGAACGACTCGATGAACTGCTCGCGCTCCTCATTGGTCTGAAGGTGCAGGAAGGAGGAGCGCTCTTCGGGAGCAATAATGTAAACGACGTCCTCGTCCAGCCAGCGCCGATATTGGGGATTCAGTTCCTTTTTGAGGTCTTTTTCGCGCTTCTGGCGTTCTTTGGCGGCTTGCTTTTCCGATGGCTGGTCCTGCTGCTGGTTTTGGGCATAAAGGGGAAGATGCGCGAGCGCGCCGGTCAGCAGAGCAGATAGAAACACTCTTCCCCATTGGCCCATAGTCAGCCCCTCGCTCCGGTTTCGCAGGAAATTCTAACCTGTCCGTTGGTACAGGTCAACGAAACTTTCCCTTCCGGCTGCCCCATTACGAGGCTTGGAATCGGCTGTGGGCAAATGGGTTGCCTGTGGAGGCGCGGGCAGGAGTGGCCAGATCGAAACGCCCTCCCGGCGCACCGAGGCCCGGATTCCCTGGCTCGGCGTTATCCTTTGTTTTTCCGGCCACATTGCACTTATAATCGTGCTTCTGCGCTGTGGCTTTGCGCGGAAGCCGGGGCTGCCGCTGTTGGGAAACGCAGCAAACGGGGCTTTCTCCGCCTGACCTTATTCGCTGCCGCGCGTCTAAGCCGAGAAACATTCCGTGCCCTTCGAGCGTAGTCAAGTGTAGCGGGCACACTTGTCGGCCCGAAATCGGGGAAATCAAGAGGGTTGGTGCGATGAAGACGTGGCAAAAGGTCGCTATTGGCGCAGGCGGCGTGGCGCTGCTGGGAATCATCGTTGGCGCGAGCATCTACCAGGTCAATAAGGGCGTCGTGACGGTGCAGAGCGGCAAGGTGGTGCGGCAGGATCTCACCTCGATTGTGACCGCTTCAGGCGAGATTCGCCCGAAGAACTACACCAACGTGCTGGGCGAAGGATTCGGCAAGATCACAGAAATCGTGGTGAAGGAAGGCGACCACGTCAAGAAGGGCGACGTTCTGCTGCACCTGGAGAACATCCAGCCGGGCGCGGACGTCGAGGCCCAGAAGGCCAGCATCGAAGCAGCGGAAGCGGGCCTGCGTGTTGCCGCTTCGGCCTATGACTCCGCCGTTGCCACGCTCGCCCAGCGCCAAGCGGACCTTGAAAAGGCCAAGTATGACTGGGACCGCGGCCAGCAGCTTTGGGATGCGCAGGTCATCGCCAGGCAGCAGTACGACTCCTACAAAGCGACCTATGACGGAGCGCTGGCGGCCTTGAACGCCGCCAAAGCGCAGGTGGAACAGACCCGCGCCGCGCGCGAGCAGGCGCGCTTCACTCTCAGCCAGACCCGGGCGGTGCTTACGCACACGCAGGACATTCTTCGCAAGACGACTTACACCGCGCCGATCGCCGGCATCGTCAGCTACATCGCCGTGCGCGTGGGCGAAAACGTCGTCCCCGGCATTCAAAACGCCACGGGCAGCTTTCTGATGACGATTTCCGATATGAGCGTGGCCACCACGGAAGTGAAGGTGGACGAAACCGACATCACCAACGTGAAGGACGGCCAGACGGCGGAGGTATCCATCGACGCCATTCCGGGCAAGACCTTCACAGGCCGGGTCACCGAAGTGGGCGAGCTGGCCATCCTGCGCTCCTCCGGCCAGGCCGCCACCACGCAGACCACTGCGAACACCCAGGAGGCGCGCGACTTCAAAGTGGTGGTCACGCTGGATAACCCGCCCGCAGACCTGCGCCCAGGGCTTTCCGCCACGGCCAAGGTGCAGACCGCGCAGAAGAAGGCCACCCTGACGATTCCGATTCAGGCCATCGCCGTGCGCACACAAAAGGATCTCGACGAGGCCAAAGCGGGCAAGAGCGGGAACGTCACGCTGGCGGCTTCGAAGCCCGCCGGCGGGCAGAAGAGCGACATTCAGGGCGTGTTCGTGGTGCGCGGGAAAAAGGCCGAGTTCGTTCCGGTGCAGACCGGCATCACCGGCGTCACCGACATCGAAGTCACCTCCGGCCTGAAGGAAGGCGACGACATCGTCACCGGCAGCTACAAAGCGCTGCGCACGCTGCGCCCCGGCGCCTCCATCAAAGTGGACAACAGCGCGCCGAAGCGCGAAGAATCCGCCAGCTGATTCGCCGGCGGAGCCCGAATCCAAAGGAGTTTCGCGTCACCATGCCCGTCGCTGAAGCCGCCGCGCACACCTTTCGCCAGGACCTCGTCGATTCCAGCGTGGTTATCCAGACCGAAGAGCTCTGGAAGACCTACGAGATGGGCGCGGAGAAGCTGCATGCGTTGCGCGGCGTCAACCTGAAAATCGCCAAAGGCGAATACGTCGCCATCATGGGGCCTTCCGGCTCGGGAAAATCCACGCTGATGAATCTGATCGGCTGCCTGGACACGCCCACCAGCGGCAGCTACTGGCTCGCCGGGCGGCTGGTGAGCCAGCTCGACGACGATGAGCTCGCCTACATCCGCAACAAGGAAATCGGATTCGTCTTTCAGACGTTCAATCTGCTGCCGCGCGCCACGGCCCTGCACAACGTCGAGCTGCCCATGATTTACAACGGCACGCCCGCCGGCGACCGCCTGGAACGCGCCAAGAAAACGCTGGCGCAGGTGGACCTCTCCGACCGCATGATGCACCGGCCCAACGAACTATCCGGCGGCCAGCGGCAGCGCGTGGCCATCGCTCGCGCGCTGGTGAACAATCCTTCCATCCTTCTAGCCGACGAGCCCACCGGCAACCTCGACTCGCACACCGGCGAAGAAATCATGGCGCTGTTCGCGCGGCTGCACCAGAGCGCCAACACCATCATCCTGGTCACGCACGAGTCGGAGATCGCCGCGCACGCCCACCGCATCATTCGCCTCCGCGACGGCAAGGTGGAAAAAGACGAACGTACGCGTTGATGCGGCCAGAGTCTGCCAAGGGCACCTGCTAGCCCTTGGCGCAAGCCGGTTTTTTTTGAGCCTGAATTCCCGATATCCCTTTACAAACATCGGGGCAACGCGCTCGCTTGTTATACATCTCACAACAGACAAAACGCCGAAGCATCAGCGGCAAGCAAGGGGCGGATTTGTCGTTGTCGGTGACACAACAAGAATTGAGGGGAAAAAATGAAAAAACTGATCATGGCGGCTCTGGTTGTTTGCGCTTTCGCGGCAATCGCGCAGGCTCAAGACGCTCCCGTGGCCGACGTGGCCGTGGGCTATTCAAGCGTCTATGTGGTCAAGGGATTTACCTTCTTTACGAACGGCGGCAACGGCTCGGCGGCCCTGAACGTCAACAACTGGCTCGGAGCCGTAGGTGATTTCGGCGTTTATCAGGCTCCGTCGGGAGTCAACGGTTTGACCGCGGAAACCTACCTGTTTGGCCCGCGCTTTTCCTACCGCCATTGGGAACGCTTCGTTCCCTACGCGCAGGTTCTCGTCGGCGGCGTGCATTCTTCGGTAGTCGCGACGGGTTTCACCGATGTGTCCAACGCGCTTGCCTTCGGCGCCGGAACGGGCGCCGACTTTGTGCTCGACCGCGGCGGAAGATTCGCGCTGCGCCCGCAACTGGAATACCTGGGCTTCCACGCCAACGGCAGCACCATCCCGAACGTGCGCTTTTCGCTCGGCCTCGTCTTCCGGCTCGGGAAAAGAACTTAGGGTTGCCGTTCGTCTTCGAACGGCACAATTGAACGCGACCGCGCGTATAGTTGACTCATGAAAAAGGGTTCGAAGCGGCGCATCGCCTTCTCTCGCATACGACGCTCCATGCTGCACGTTGTCTTCACCGCAAGCTTTTTGTTTTCGGCAGTGAGCGTCGTCTCGGGCCGGCAAGAGGCCGCGCTCGAGCAGGTCCCCGCAAAGACCGGACCCGTGATTCCCGCTGGAACCATCATTCCCATCCGGCTGGGATCCATTTCATCCGAGAAGAACAGGAAGGGAGATGTGCTGAAGGCGCGCGTCATGCAAGACGTGTCGCTGCGCAACGGCGGCAAGATTCATGAAGGGGCGACCGTAATCGGTCACGTGCTGGACGTGACCCGAGCCGTTTCCGGCAGCCAAGCGTCGCTCACGTTGAAATTCGACATCGTGTTGCAACACGGCGAATCCATTCCCGTCACTACAAACTTGCGGGCGCTGGCGTCGGAGCTCGAGGTACGGTTCGCTCAGATCCCCACGCTTTCAAGCGGCGAAAGCGAGGTATTCGACTGGCTTCCCACCGTGCAGGTCGGTGGCGAAGCGGTTTACGGTTTCGGAGGGCCGGTCACGAATGGCGACCGCGTCGTCGGGCATGCCATCAAGGGCGGCGTCCTGGTGAATCTGACGGCGAAGCCCGGCTCAAAGTGCCGCGGAGCCTTCCAAGGCAATGACGCGCTGCAGTCGCTGTGGGTATTTTCTTCCGACGCTTGCGGCGCGTACGGCTTCCCGCACTTGATGGTCAGCCATGCGGGGCGGACCGAGCCCGTAGGCGAGCTGGTCTTGACGTCGAGCGAAGGCCCCGTGCGCATTGAAAGCGGCAGCGGAATGCTGCTCCGCGTGCACTGATCGAGTCCGTGGGAACAGACGATTAGCAGCGCCATGAGCCGGGATTTCACCTTGCCTCCGCTCACGCCTAACAGCTTGTTGAAAATCTCACGTTGCCCGTCATTCTGAGCGAAGCGAAGAATCCCTCTTCGGGAGAATGCTAGGAAAAAGAGAGAGTCTTCGGGCTAGAGAGCGGCCCTCAGAATGACAGGCAGCCTTTTTCAACAAGCTGCTAATCCTTCGCGCGCGGCTTCAGGATGGGTTCGAGGATTTTGGCGTTGCCGTCGATGGGGCCGATTTCCAGGCCGAGGATTTTGGCGATGAGCGGATACACGTCCACGTTTTCGAAGGGCTCGAGCTCGACACCCGGGCGAATGTCCGGCCCGGCGGCCAAGAAAATCGCGTTCATCGAATGCAGCATGTGCGGATCGAAGCCGTGCGCGCCCATGCTGGGAGCCCTGTCCTGGCCGGCGGGCGGCGCGACGCCGCGAAGGGGATACGCGCCCGTGGCGATCACCACGGGATCGCCCGTGCGCGGATTGCCGTTGTAGTGCAGGCCGGCGGGAATTTTTCCGCGGCGATAGACTTTGAATTTGTCGCTCGCGCCATCGAGCGCCTTGTAGATTTTTTCCGCGTCCGCTTCGGTCTTGGCGTAGATGAGCGGGCCGGCGGTGTCGGCCTGCGAGAGGTCCGCGAACTGATTCAGGCTGACCCACGGGCCTTTCTGCGTTTCCATGCCGTGATCGGCGACGACGATCAAATCAATCGGCAGATGCAGCGCGCCGAGTTTCTCGATCAGCCTGCCGATTTCGGCGTCCACGTGCTTCACGGCGGCGCCCACTTCGGGCGCGTCGGGGCCGAACTGATGTCCCGCGCCGTCCACTTCCTCGAAGTAGAGCGTGACGAAGTGCGGCCGCTCGGCGGCGGGCGACTGGAGCCACGCGATCACCTGATCCACGCGCGTGTCCAAGGGAATGGCCGGGTCGAAGTGCAGGTAGTACGAAGGGCGCGCGCCGGCAATTTCGGCGTCCGACGCCGGCCAGAAAAAGCACGCCGTGCGCATGCCCTGCTTTTCGGCGAGCGACCACAGCGGCACGCCGCTGTACCAGCTTCCGTCGGCGACCGCCGCTTTATCGCCGTAGCCGTAGCGGGCTTGGCGCGCAGGATCATAGAAGCTGTTGTTGACGATGCCGTGATGCTCGGGATACAGCCCGGTGACGAGCGACAAGTGATTCGGGAACGTGGACGAGGGATACGACGGGATCATTCCGCCGGGCGCGCTCGCGCCGCGGCGGCCCAGCGCCGTAAGATTGGGCGCCTCGTATTTTTTCGCGTAGTCGTAGCGAAAGCCGTCGAGCGAGACGAGCACGACGTACGGCTTGGCCTGCTGCGCCGCCGCGTTCGGCGGATGGGGGACTTCGATCACCGGCGCCGCGGCCTGCGCGGCGCACGCCGCCGCAAAGGAAAGCGCGAGCGCCAGCGCGGCAATCGCCGGCGCTGTGCCGCGCCACAATCTTTGAACGAATGGATTCACGGTGTTGCTCCCTTGCCCTTGGCGCCATCCTGGCGGCGCGCCGGTCCGCTGGGATTCTACGACACTGCCGCAATCCTGCCCATGCGAGGTCCCGTTGCGCCGCGCCGGATTCGAAGTGTGTGCCTGCCGCGAGGCGCTATAATCGTGCATGGTGCGCACGCTACAGCGCATCGGGAGGGGAATCGCCTTGGCGGAGCGCGTCCGGCTGACGGAAGCGGCCAAGGCTGCCGGTTGAGCTGCCAAGCTGAGTCCCAGTCTGCTGGACTCCGTTTTGAAGCGGCTGCCGCAGCCGAATGATCCGCGCCTCCTCGTTGGGTTCGATACCAGCGACGACGCCGGGGTGTATCAACTCACCGACGAACTGGCGCTGGTGCAGACGGTGGACTTCCTCACGCCCATCGTGGACGACCCGTACACCTACGGGCAGATCGCCAGCGCGAATTCTTTGAGCGACGTGTACGCCATGGGCGGGCGTCCCGTCTCCGCGCTCACGGTGCTGGCCTTTCCGGAATCGGGCGCGCCCGAGGTCCTCGAGCAGATTCTGCGCGGCGGGCTTTCGAAGATGACCGAGGCGAGCTGCACGGTTGCGGGCGGCCATTCGGTGCGCGACAACGAATTGAAATTCGGCTACGCGGTCACCGGGCTGATCCACCCGCAGCGCATCTGGCGCAACGTGGGCGCGCGGCCGGGCGATGTTCTGCTGCTCACCAAGCCGCTCGGCACGGGCGTGATCTCGACGGCGCTCAAGCAGAGCCGCGCGGACGACGCCTGGGTCGCCGCCGCGACCGCTTCGATGGCGCGGCTGAACCGCGAAGCGGCCGAGGCGTTGCACGAAGTGGACGACGCCGGAGCGAATGGCGAGCGTCCCGTACACAGCGTCACCGACGTGACCGGATTCGGCCTGCTCGGCCACGCGCGAGAAATGGCCGCAGGCAGCGGAGTTTCCATGCGTCTCGACCACACGCGGTTCGAGTATCTCCCGGGCGCCGTCGAAGCGGCGCAAGGCGGCTTTTTCTCCGGCGGGCTCAAGAACAACCGCGAATTCATAGAAGGCTGCGTCAGCTTCGCGGGCTCGCTGGCGGAAGAATTTCGCGCCCTTCTTTTCGATCCGCAAACTTCCGGAGGCCTGCTCGCCGCCGTTGCTCCCGAGGCCGCCCAAGCGGCGCAGTCGGCCCTCGCACGCCGCGGCGTTCCCTCGCGAGTCGTCGGTGAAGTTCTCGCCAAGCGCTCCCCGCTCATCGAGATCGTCTGACCCGCGTCGAATCGTGTACACTTCCTTTTTTTGGCAGCAGCGGCGGAAGCCGTCTTCTTGCGATGAGGAGCGGCAGGCTTGACGGCGCGCCCTGAGGCTCGAAAAGGTCTTCACCTGAAGCTGGAACACTGCACTTTTTTTTCGCGCCGTTCATGGACACCGTAACCCACGGCATCGTCGGTTCGCTGATCTCCAAGGGATACTTTTCCGAGCGCCACGGCCGCGTGGCGACATTCGCCGCCACGCTGGGCGCGGTGTTCCCCGACTCCGACGTCGTGATGGAAGCCTTCTCGCACGACCCGCTGGCCCTCATCAAATACCATCGCGGCATCACCCATTCGTGGATGGGCATGCCGTTTTTCGCGGTGATTCTCGCGTGGCTCACGCGCTTAATCGCCCGCCGCCTGGGCGAGGACACGCCGTCGTGGCGCGTTCTCGTTCTGATTTACATCGTCGCCATCGCCAGCCACATCGCTCTCGACGGCATGACGTCGTTCGGCACGCGCATGTGGACTCCGCTGGCGGAGGACCGCGTGGCCTGGGACCTCATTTTCATCATCGACTTCGTTTTCACCGCCATCGTACTCGTGCCGCAAGTCGCCGCCTGGGTGCATCGCAGTCGCGAGCGCGCCCGCCCGCGCGCTGCCTCGATGACTGCGCTATTCACGCTGGCGACCGTGTTGGTGTGGCTGCTCGCGCGCCAGATCGGCTTTCCGTTTCATCTATGGGTCGTGGGATTCGTGAGCGCGCTCATCGCGGCGCTGTTTTTTCTTCCCGGACGCCACGCCCGGTTCCAACGCTCCGACTGGTGCCGCGCGGGCGTTTACGCCGCGGTCGCGTACCTTCTGTTTTGCTGGGCGGCGCATCATGTGGCGCTCGGGCGGGTCTCAGATTTCGCTGCGGCGAATCACATCGAGGCCGACCGCCTGGCAGCGCTCCCGCTGCCGCCCTCGCTGCTCGATTGGGGCGGCGTGATCCGCGCGCACAACGGAGTCTATGCCACGCGCTTCGATCTGCGCGATCCTGCCGCTCCGGTTTTCTCCTTCACCGCCGACTCGCCTCCGGATATTTTCAGCCAGCGCGCCATGCAACTTCCCGAAGTAAAGCTCTACTGGGGGTTTGCGCGGTTCCCGATCATCCGCTCCGAGGCCGTGGGCGATCGTTACGTCGTCGATTTCTTCGACCAGCGCTTCATCAGCCGCAGGCGCCGCGCCGGGGAACCGCAACCCTTCACCTATCGCGTGGTCTTCGATTCCGCGGGCGAGGTCGTCGAGGAAGGCTGGCAATCGAATGGCTTGCTGCTGCGCCGCGTGATGAGGAAGTCGCCGCCGCGCGCCGGAGATCCGCAGTGAAAGCGCTCATCTTCAGCGACATTCACGGCGACCTGCGCGCGCTCGAACGCCTCGCGGCGCAGCCGGCGGACATCTATATCGCCGCCGGCGATCTTTCCACGTTTCAGCGCGGGCTCGAGCGCTGCGGCGAAATCCTCGAGCCGCTCGGCGCGCGCGTCTGGGTGCTGCCCGGCAACCACGAGACGCACGACGACACGCGCTCGCTTTGCGCGCGCTTCGGCTTCACCGATTTTCACCGCCAGGTGAGAACGCTCGGCGCGACGCACTGGGCCGGCCTGGGCTACAGCAACATCACCCCCTTCAACACGCCCGGCGAATACTCCGAGGACGAAATTGCCAAAGCGCTCGCCCCCTTTGAAGGCTTGAACCCGCTGTATCTGGTCGTCCACTTTCCGCCGCAGGGCACTCGGCTCGACGAATTCGCCGCCGGCAAACACGCCGGCAGTCCCACGCTGCGCCAGTGGGTTGAGCGCGTCCAGCCCGCGTATCTTTTCTGCGGCCACATCCACGAATGCGGGGGCCGCAGCGACCGCCTCGGCCGGACGCAGTGCTTCAACGTCGGCAAGCTCGGCCACACCCTGGAAATCGAATAGCCTGGTTTGTCGGAAGCCTGCCTGCCGGAGGGCCGGGGCGCCGAAACCGCGGGGTGGTTACTTCCTGGCGGCGGGGTAAATCACCAGCTGGCGGCGTTCGCCGACGCCTTCGCTCATGGTGCGCACGCCGGCGGCGCCGTTCAGTTCCAGGTGAATGATACGGCGCTCGCGCGACGACATGGGATTGAAGCGGAACGGCTGGCCCGTTTCGCGCACGCGCTGCGCCGCCACGCGCGCCGAAAGTTTCAGCTCCTCCAGCCGCACCGCGCGATAGCCGCTGCAATCGAAGCGCACGCGATCGTGCAGCCGCGGATCGAGCCGCAGCCAGCGGTGCGCGATGTGTTCGAGCGCCAGAAGCAGCTCGGCGTTGCGCTCGAGCAGCAGGTTCTCGTCCTCCCCGCGAAACACCACGGCCACGTCCGGCTCTTCGCTCGCGCCCGATGCAGGAGCGACGGTCAGATCGTATTCCAGCGCGAGATTCGTCTCGCGCAGCGCTACATCGAGGAATCGCTTCAGCTCGGCCGCGGCTTTCTCGCCATCGAGCGGCGCGTCGTTGCGAGCCGCATCGCTCGGCGCGGAAAAGCGCTGCGGTTGCGGCCTGCGTGCGGGACGCTGCCGCGCCGGCGGGTTGCCGCCTGAAATTCTCTCGTCGTTCATTCGCTCTTCTTCTTGAATTTGCTCGTCGACGGAAGCGGATGCGTGCGGTTCAAATACCACTGCTGCCCCATGCCCACCAGGTTGCTGGTGAACATGTAGAGGTTGAGGCCGCTGGACAGCCGGAAGAAAATGAAGCCCATCATCAAAGGCATCAGCGTCATCATTCTTTGTTGCGCCGGGTCGGCGGTGGTCTGCGGCGTCATCTTGGTCATCAGATACATGGTGATGGTCATCAGGATCGGCAGAATGTAATACGGATCCATGGCCGAAAGGTCGTGAATCCATCCCAGCCACGGCGCGTGGCGCAGCTCGATCGCGCCGTTCAGCACGCGCCACAGCGCCCACCAGATGGGCATCTGGAACACCATGGGCAGGCAGCTTCCCATGGGGTTGATTCCTTCGCGCTGGTAGATGGCCATCACTTCTTCGTTCATCTTCCGCTTGCGCGGATCGCTCATCGGGTATTTCTTGTAGCGGTCCTGAATCGACTTGATTTCCGGCCCCACCTTCTGCATTTTCTGCATGGACCGGTAGCTTTTCATCTTCAGCGGAAACATCGCGAAGTTGATCACCAAGGTCAGCAGGATGATGGCCCAGCCGTAGTTGGGAACGTACTTGTAGGTCCATTGCAGGATGAAGAGCAGCGGCTTGGCGATCACCCCGGTCCAGCCGAATTGCACCAGCTCCGCGAGCGGCGGCTTGACCCTCTCGAGTATCGCCAGATCCTTCGGCCCTACGAACGCGCGCAGGCGCACCGGCCCCGGCAGCGGCGATCCCGCGGCCATCTGCGCTTCGGGCTCGCTCGCCGGCTTTCCTTCTTCGACGATGCTGTGGTCCTGAGTCCAGTGCCACAGCGAGAGGTCGGTTCCGTCCGGCAAGAACGCGGCGGTGAAAAACTGGTCCTCGAGGCCCGTGAATTCCATCGGACCCGGCTGCAGCGCCGGCTGGGCCTGGTTGCCGGAGATGCCGAGCTTCTTGTACTGCAGGGTTTCGAGTTTGCCGTTCAGTTTGTAGAACACATTTACGGTAGCTGATTGCTTCGGAACGGCCTTGTCGCCAAAGCCGCCGCGCCAGGCGAGCGCCGCACCAGGGACCGCTTTGCCGTCGAGCGACACGGACGTTTCGACTAGCGTCTCGTAGCTGGCGTCGAAGCTGAACTTCTTGGTGACCTCGAGGTGGGCGTCGCTCCAGTGGAACGCGAGCGTCACGGGCGCGTGGAACTCGCTCGCCTCGGGAGAAGCCGGCGGGGCTTTCTGCGCCGCGCCGCTCTCCTTCGTCTGCGCGTAGGAGGCGCTGACCTGATACAGCCCGTCGTTGGCGAGCTGCGTCTGCGGGGCATCGGAGAGCAGCAGCGAGAACGGCCACCCCATCTGCTTCGCCGCGTCCGCATTCACCAGTTCGAGCGGCTGCGGCGGCTTTTCCTCGGTGAAGTATTTCTTGAGTGTCCAGCTCCGCACCACCGCGCCATGATTCGAGAATTCCACGCGATAGAGCGGGCTTTCGACGACGACAGCCTTCTCTGCCGCCGCCTGCGCCGCGACCGGTGGTTTCGCTTCGCCTGCCGCAGTGGCAGCCGCGCCAGGCGGCGCCGCTGCTGGTGGCGATGCAGGCGCGCTTTGCGCGGCGGGTGCGGGTTTTGACCCTGGAACCGGCGGAGGCGGGCTGAAGAAGTGCTGCCACGCGAAAAGAATGGCCAGCGCCACCACGACAAAAATAATGCCCCGAACCTGATCCGACATTTCCTTCACTGCGCGGACCCCCGGGGCGAACCCGCTGCCGCACGGCTCACAGCTGCGCTTTCGAGCTCATCGGGGACGGGATCGAACCCTCCGGGCGTGAACGGACGGCAGCGCCCGAGCCGCTTGAGCGCGAGCCTAGCGCCCTGCCGCGCGCCGTGCCGCGCGATGGCTTCGCAGGCATAGTTCGAGCACGTGGGATAGAACTTGCAGGCGCCGCCAAGAAATGGCGAAAGGAAAACCTGGTAGAAGCGCACCAGCACGAGCAGCGCCCACGCGCCCGGTGCGCGCGCGGGCTCGGGGTTGTGCCGTGACGTAGCGGCCTGGAAGGCCGCGGCTTCAGCCGCGCCGTAACCTAGCCCCCTCGGAGGCCTCAGCCGCGGCCCTTCGGTTCCGCTCCTCGCCGCGGCAGGAGCTGCAGCAGCTCTTTCGCCAGCGCGGAAAACTTCGCCGCCGCCACGGAACTGCGCGGATGAATCACAATGTCCCATCCTGGAGCGATCTCCTGTCGGTGCAGCCTTACGATTTCGCGGACGCGCCGCCGGATGCGGTTTCGCCGAACCGCTCCGCCCAGCGCCTTCTTGATGCTCCAGCCGAAGCGGCTGATGTCGAGGCCATTGGGTCGAAGAAAAACGGCAAACTCGCGCCCGGTGCGGCGCCGACCTTCGCCGTACACGGCGTCGTACTCCGCGCGACGCATCAGACGGCACGCGCGCGGCCAGCCCTGCCGCCGCGCTTCAGACACGCGTGAGACTGTGGCGCCCTTTCCTGCGGCGCTGCGCCAGGACCTTCCGTCCACCCGGGCTCTTCATGCGCGCGCGAAAGCCGTGCTTCTTGTGGCGCGCCCGCACATGAGGCTGAAAAGTGCGTTTCGGCAACGATCCCCCTTGTCCCCAGGCCGCCAGCCGGCGACCGCGGGATTGATCGCCCGGCGCCTGGGTCGCGCGCGTCCTCAGCGCCACGGATACAATTCCCGCACCTAAGCGAAACCGTTAGTGTAGTCGAGGCGCCGCAGAACGGTCAAGAAACGCGCGGCTGAAAAAAAGGGCGCTATTCAGCTCGAAGCACCTTCAGGAACGCCAGTCCAAAGAAGCCCCATTCAAGAGCGGTTTACGCGCCTCGGAGACTCTTGGCCTGCGCGTAGAGGACTTGGATTTTGAAACTTCCACGATTCACGTCCGTCCGTGTGGCGCGGGAAGGTCCAGACCGTCAGGACGAAAGAATCAGAGAACAGCGTGCCTATGAAGCACCGCGCATGCTCTCGCGACGACGGCACGCCGTGAGGTGTCCCGGAAGGATTTGTTAAGATTGGCCCCACATTGAGGAGGATTCACGAAATGAGCACACGATCGTTGGTCACCGTCATTCTGATCTGCGGATTCACATCACTATCGCTCGCACAAGCTCCACCAGCGCCACCCAAGCCTGGTCCGGAACACAAGAAGTTGGAGTATTTCGTTGGCAAATGGACTGTGGAAAACGAGATTAAAGCCAACGAATTTGTGCCGGCCGGTAAGACTGTCGCCACCGCAACAGCTACATTGGGGCCGGGGGGATTCTATGTCGAGAACCGCGTTGAAAGCGATTTATGGACGACCCTCGACATCATGGCTTACGACAGCCATGCCAAGGTCTACGTATCCTATTACGCCAGCAGTGTCGGACTCGTGGGTACCGGCGCAGGAACGGTGAACGGAAATACCTGGACGTGGATGGTGGAAGACAAGATCCCGGGCCAAGTCGTCAAAGGAAAAACTACAATCACGGTATTATCTCCCACTCAGTACACAAGCAAGTACGAAATGGACGACGGAAAGGGAGGTTACACAACCATCTTAGAAGGCAAAGCCACCAAAATCGCGCCTTAGAGACTCAGGCATCCAGAGCTTCGGCATGAAGCAGGAAAACCGCGGGTGGCTTATCCTGCGAAGTTTCAAGAGTGGGAGAATCTCTGCTTTGGTAGGGGCGGTGGGGATCGAAAAGACAACCCTTTTCTGGAACCCACTCATTTCATGGTAGTTCTCGGCGAACGCATCCTGAGAAGTACCGAATAAACAGCCCCAATCGGTACCTACGCCCCTGTTTCGGATTCAGAGCCTTTTCAGGAGCCTCTCTCCGTTCTGCGGCGCGGTAGGATGCCCCGGCTAACAGCGCCTCTCTAACGCTGCCCTCTTGCCGCCTCTAACCATACTCTACTCCATCAGTGACGGTCCGGAAATGAAAGCAAGTTAAGGTGGGTCAGTTTCCGTATGGCCGACAACACACGAAGGAATTACTTAGAACCTGCCGTTGTGAGTGTAATGGCGATTTATCAACAGTTAGCCGAACCCGTGCGATTCAAACACCTTAACCGAGGTCAGTTTCCGGTAAGGCGCCTCACCAGGAGTTGAGTTCGTGGTGGGGATCAAGACAAGAAAGTTGCTACAGCCCGTGTTGCAACTTGGAGCTATTCCTGGCTCAGGAGATAGAACTCGGCTTGGCCGCCGGGGCGGGCATACACGACAGTCGAAAGGTCCGGCGAAAAGTCGAAGGCATTGCCGCTGTAAGAAAGTGGAAAATTAAACGGAAGCGTGAGCGCAACCTGGGGCCCGCTTATGGGTTTCTCCCCTTGGATGGACTGGCGGTAAAAGGTTACTTGGCCGTGCGAGGCAACGGGGTACAAAACTGACTTCCCATCCGGCGAAAAGTGCGCCCCAAACGGTGCCACGCCTGGGACGAGCGGAATGCGCTTCTTCTCCTTCAAGCTGATTTGGTAGATGCCGGCATCTTCTCCGCGCAGGACGAGGCCGAGCAAGCGCTTTCCGTCCTGGGAAGCGTCAACGGCTTGGCAACAGTCATCCAGGAATCTTTGCATGTGAGTTCCATTCGCACCCGCCGTCCAGATCGCTTCCTTGCCATCGCCCGTCGTAGTACTGATATAAATCGTCTTTCCGTCCGCTGACCAGATGGTCCATCCGACGAATCCCTCGGTACCCTCGATTCCTCGTAGTCCGTGTCCATCGGTGCCCACGAGGAATAGTTTGCCCGTTCCGGTGGTGTTGTCCGAAAACGCCAGTTGAGAACTATCGGGAGACCATCCGAGAGTGGTCAGCCGCCCCGAAGAGGCTAGCTTGAGCGGATTCGATCCGTCCATGCCCGAAACCCACAGTTCCATTTTGTTCTGGCCAAGAATCTTGATGTACATCAGACGTTTGCCGTCAGGAGAAATGGTTGGCTGCGTGGCGTTTTCCAACACCAGGTCCACGGATGACCTGGTCCGAGGGTGGTAGGCGGTTAGAAATCCCGATTCTCTGCCATTGACGAACAGGATTCCTTTTCCGCTGGGGTATGGCATAGGCTGAAGATCGGGGCCCGGGCCGAACGTCAACTGGGTAATCGTTTGACCCGCCAAATTGAAGGCCCACAAATTGGTGATGCCGTTTACGGTCCTGCTGAACAGAATTTGTTTTCCTAACTCCCCCCATGCGAGGTCGGTTAGCATCGGTATCTCAGCAATAGATTGTCCGGAGAGCCAGCCAACTTCGACGGCTTTGCGGTCTGCTAAATCCAGCTTGTGTAATTTAAAACTCGCCGCGCCTTCAGACTGCCCACGGGGTGCGGTTGCGATTAACAGGTCCTTGCCACCCGGAAAAGGGAAGATCCCCGCAGGAACGAGCGGAGGGTTGTCGAAGCTGTAGATGCGCTCTTCCCCGGCGGTCGTTAGAGGCGTGCGGTAGACGCCACGATCGCCTGATTTCGAGTAGTAAATATAGGCTCCGTCGGCAGAAGGCACGGCGATTTCAGCAGGAACCAGGCGGCGCGCATTTCCTCCCAGCGTCGGAATTGTCCATACTTCATCACGGCCACGCAAGCGGCTGAAATAAATTTCAGACCCGTCAGCGGAAAAGCTCTGGACCTTTTTTTCGCCTTCGTCGTGCGTGATTTGAATCGGTTCTCCACCAGACGAGAGCATTACGAATACCTGTGGTATGCCGCCCACCGGCGAGGTGAACGCGATCGTTCGGCCATTGGGAGAAAGATGAGCTTGGTCAATCGGTTTATTCCAATGGCTGATTTGCGTCACTTTCGCCGGGCCGCTCGGCGCGGTGGCGGCACCTTCGAAGTGGTAGAGCGCGAAGGCAATCGTTGTTAGCAGCAGGACCGCGCCCGCGACGACATATTTCGTGTGTGACGGCTTTGCAGTTGGACCCTCTGTCGTGACGATTGCGGAATTGCTCGCGATTTCCGGGGCTGGCTGCTGAACTGTCTGTGCCCCGGTTGCTGAAATTCGCCCGGAGCCGCTATCCCGCCGCAGGCGCTTCAAGTCGGTTCGCATATCCGAGGCGTGCTGGTAACGTAAGTCTCGGTCTTTCTCCAACGCCTTGTTGATGATCTCTTCAAGCTTTGGAGGTACATCTGGATTCAATCGAATAGGAGCAAGTGGTGCGCGGTTCAGAATTGCCTCGGTAATCACTCCTGATGTATCCCCCCGAAAAGGGAGTGCGCCCGTTGCCATCTCATAGAGAACCACGCCGAACGAAAACAAATCTGTACGTCCATCCAGGTTCTTGCCCCGGACTTGCTCCGGCGACATATACGCCACTGTGCCGACTGTCGCTCCGGGGCTGGTGAGTAGTTCTTCCGCCGTGGCCGTTGGCATCGAGGACGCGCCCATACCTTGCACAACGCGAGCTGATGGGGCCAGCTTGGCCAGTCCAAAGTCGAGAATCTTTGTGTGGCCACGCTTAGTCACAAAAATGTTGGCAGGTTTGATGTCCCGATGAACCACCCCTTCGGCATGGGCCGCGTCGAGACCGTCCGCTATCTGGATGCTCAAATCCAGGATGGTTTCCAGTTCCATCGGACGCCCACCGATGCGGTGTTTCAGCGTTGTGCCGTCCAAATACTCCATCGCAATGAATGTCTGCCCGTTGTCCTCGCCGATTTCGTGAATCGTACAGATGTTCGGATGATTCAGCGCCGAGGCCGCCTGAGCTTCCCTTCGAAACCGTTCAAGTGCCTGATGATCTCGTGCAAACTCATCCGGCAGGAACTTAAGAGCTACGAACCGGTGCAAGCTCGTGTCCTCAGCCTTGTACACCACACCCATCCCGCCGCCTCCGAGTTTCTCCAGGATGCGGTAATGCGAGATGGTTTGGCCAAGAAGTGGCTGGGACTCCCCCATAGTGCCGCCATGGTAGTTTGCAGTTTGAGCTGAGTCAACGTATCTGCACGAGTTTCAAGCCGATTCCACCGTCAAATTCGGCATAGTGCTGTCGAACTTGTTCGTTCGGTGGGGTAAGTGTTGATAACAGACGATTACACTCAGAACGCGGACTGCCAGCCGGATTTTGGGGCGTGTCACGGGCCACTCGGAAACTGACCCATTAGCGATAGGAGAGTGGACGCGAGTTCACTCTCCTTCAAACCGGATTGAAGCAGGTTCACGCCTGTGCAGCGGCGGGCAGAGACGCAACGGAGGCAAGAGCCTTGCGGATCTTCACTTCATTGCGACGGATGGCGTTCGCGGCCTTCTCGTGCTCGCGCCGCTGGACTTCCAAGGTCTTCAATTGCGCTTTCAGAGATTCGACGATTGACAATAGATACCTGATTCGCCGTCCATCCCGGACTTTCCACTTTCGCTCACAGTAGAGCAGCAAAGGTTCGCCTGGATCCGGCCGGAAACGCCAGGCTCGGCGTGTGTATCGGACGGGCGAACGTTTCAAGTAGAAGTCCACGCATTCCCACCTAGCCGAATATCCTGGCCCGAGGTTCAGCTGTACTTCTTCTGTCCTTTTCTCTGGTTCCATTGCGCCCCGCTTCTGCTAGCTTCATCTTCGCAGTCTCCCGCCGCAAGGTAGATTCGGCGGCCAAGGGAGGTCGGTTTGATTCTTCGAGGGGGTGGGGCTATGCAGGGACGCCCCGGTCGGTTTCTGGCTCCAGGGCTGCAGTCCCTGATTTCTAATCGCAACACTCCAGGATTAGAAATTTTGCAACTTGTTGCGAACAAAGGACAAAAAAATTCCTAATCGCAACACAAACACCATGTTGCGATTAGCCAACCAGCCTTGGCTGGCCTTGGGCGGCCGGCGCGTTTGCTACAATGAGACTTCACCAATCACGAGTTACGGGTCACCAGTCACGGAAGCTCGCTCATGTTTGAGACACTAACCGAAAGGCTCCAGCGCGCCTTCAAGACCCTCCGCGGCCAGGGCAAGCTCACCGAAGAGCACCTCGACGCCGCGCTGGGCGAGATTCGCGAGTCGCTGCTTGATGCCGACGTCAACCTCGGCGTGGCAGACGAATTCATCGCCCACGTGCGCGCCCAGGCGCTCGGCTCCGAAGTGCTCCTGCAGCTTTCGCCCGACCAGCAAGTCGTCAAAATCGTCCGCGACGCGCTGGCCGGCCTGCTCGGACGCGAAGCCAAGCCGCAATTCGGATCGCGGCCGCCGGCCGTGTGGCTCCTCGTCGGCCTGCAAGGCTCGGGCAAAACCACCTCGACGGGAAAAATGGGCAAATGGCTCGCCGAGCACGGCCATCGGCCCATGGTCGTTTCCACCGACGTGTATCGCCCCGCCGCGCGCGAGCAGCTCGCGCAGGTCGCCAAGGCCACCGGCACGCCGCTGTGGCCGGGCGCGGGCACGGACAACCCGGTGGAAATCGTGCGCGGCGCGCTGAAGGAGGCGCGGCTCTCGGCCAGCGACGTCATCCTGGTCGATACCGCCGGCCGTTTGCACATTGACGACGAATTGATGAACGAGCTTTCCACGCTCAAGCGCGAATTGAGCCCTGCGGAAATCCTTTTCGTCGCCGACGCCATGATCGGCCAGGACGCGGTGCGCTCCGCCGGGGAATTTCACAAGCGCCTGGGCATTACGGGCGTGGTGCTGACGAAAATGGACGGCGACGCGCGCGGCGGCGCGGCCCTCTCCATTCGCAAAGTGACCGGCGCGCCGGTGAAGTTCGTCGGCGTGGGCGAAAAGTACGACGCGCTCGAGCCCTTCCTCCCCGACCGCATCGTCGGGCGCATCCTCGGCATGGGCGACGTTCTCGGGCTGATCGAAAAAGCCGAAAAGACCATCGACGAGAAGAAAGCGCGGGAGCTCGAACGCAAGCTGCGCGAAAACGATTTCACGCTCGAGGATTTCCGCGACCAGCTGCGCCAGATCCGCAAGATGGGCTCGCTCGAGCAGTTGATGGGCATGCTGCCGAAGGTGGGGCCGTTCGCGCAATTGCCCAAGGACGCTTCGGTGGACGAGGGACGTCTCAAATCCGTCGAAGCCATCATCAATTCCATGACCGCGAAAGAGCGCGCCGATCACAACTTGATCGACGGCAAGCGGCGCAAGCGCATTGCGCGCGGCTCGGGCGCCAGCGTCCAGGAAGTGAACCAGGTGCTCAAGCAATACGCCGACATGCGCCGCATGATGAAGCAGTACGGCAGCCTCGCCAAAGCGGGCCGCCTCCGCGGCATGGGCAAACTCGCGGGGCTCAAATAGGAAAGGCCATGCCGATTGTCTTCGACAATGCGATCAACGAGATTCGCTCCATCGCCGCGGGCAGTGACGATCGCAAGGAAAAAGCTCGGCGCCTGGCGGAGCGCATCCAGAAACTCGGCGATTATCGCTGGGTGGGAATCTACGATGTGGGCGCGGAGTCGGTCTCGATCATCGGCTGGAGCGGCCCAAGCGCGCCGGAGCATCCGGCTTTCCCGGTCGGAAAGGGCTTGACGGGAGCGGCCCTCGAGCAGAAGCGGCCGGTGGTGGTGGGCGACGTTCGCAGGGACCCGCGCTACCTGACCGCTTTCGGCAGCACGCGCTCGGAAACGATCGTCCCGGTGCTTTCTTCCGACGGCCGCGTGATCGGCACGGTGGACGTCGAGAGCGAAAAGGCCGATGCGTTTTCGCCGCGCGACCTGCAAATGATCGAGCAGTGCGCCGAAGCCGCGAAGCTATTGTGGCTCCTGGCATGACCGTCTGCAACAGGCGCCGCACCAATGCGGCGCGAACATTACGGTAGGTGAAAGACTGCGCCTCCGCTATACTACTCAGGCTGCGGTAAGGAGGGGTTCTTTAGTGTTGATGATTCGGCTGGCGCGAATTGGCAAGAAGAAGCATCCGTTCTATCGCGTGGTGGTTACCGAAAAGGCGCGCCCGCGGAACGGCCGGTTTGTCGAGATTGTCGGGACCTACGATCCGTCGAAGAAGCCCGCGGCAGTCACGCTGGCCGACGAGCGCGTGCAGTACTGGCTCGGCAAGGGCGCGCAGCCCAGCGACACCGTGCGCAGCTTCCTACGCAACCGTAAACCCGCCTGAAGCGTCTTACCTTCTAGCCCAGTTGACAGCGTTCGTGCGCATGTTCCAGCGAGTGTTCCGCTGAACTCGGCTTGCTGTGGAGGGGGCGATGAAGGAACTGGTCGAAGAGATTGCCAAGGCTCTTGTAGATCATCCGGAACAGGTTCAGGTGAATTCGGTGGAAGGCGAGCAGGTGACCGTTCTCGAGCTGCGCGTTCATCCCGAGGATCTCGGCAAGGTCATCGGGCGCCAGGGACGCACGGCGAAATCGATCCGCACGCTTCTCGGCGCGGCGGGAATGAAATTGCGAAAACGCTTCACCCTGGAGATTCTCGAGTAGTACCCTCGTCGCAGTGACCGGGCCTGAAAACCCGCGAGTGACCGTGGCGCGCGTCTTGCGCCCGCACGGACGCCGCGGCGAAACGGCTGCGGAAATTCTGACCGATTTTCCCGCACGGCTCACGAAATTGAAGTTCGTCGAACTGTGCGACTCGCGCGGCGCGCTCCGGCGCGTGGCGGTGCGGTCGTGCTGGCTTTCGCAGAGCCGCGGGGGGCAGGCGATTTTTCATTTCGAAGGATCGGATTCGATCGCCGACGCGGAAAAACTTGTCGGCTGCGAAGTACAGATTCCCCTCGCTGACCGCATGCCGCTGCCCGGCGGCAGCTACTATGTCGCGGACTTGATCGGCTGCGAAGTGCGCGAAGCACGCGGCGGCGCAGCCCTGGGCCGCGTAACGGATGTGCAGTTCACCGGCGAGGACGTAGCCGGCACGCCCATTCTGGCGGTGCGCTCGCCCCGCGGCGAATTGCTGATTCCCCTGGCGCAGGAAATCTGCGTGCGCATCGATGTGGCCGCGCGACAGATTGACGTCGCGCTGCCCGAAGGCCTCCGCGAATTGAACGAATAATGGGAGCCGGCCCGCGCCGCGCTCCGGCCGGAACCAAAAAAGCCAAGATCGTGCGCCGGGCGCAACCTGTTGGGCCCGTTCCCGGCAATGACGCCCGTGGCCGCGGTTGCGGTACGATGTCAACCATGCGATTTGACGTCATCACCATTTTCCCGGAGTTTTTCACCGGGCCGCTGGGCTACGGCATCGTGCGGCGGGCGCGCGAGGCGAAGCTCATCGAAACGTGCGTCCGCGACCTGCGCGAGTTCACGCACGACCGCCACCGCACCGTGGACGACCGTCCGTTCGGCGGCGGCGCAGGAATGGTGATGAAGCCCGAGCCGCTGTTCGAGGCGGTCGAATCGCTGCTCGGAGTGAATCAGCTTGACGCGGCTACGGGCGGTGTGCCGCGCGACACGGCCATCGTGCTGCTGTCAGCCGCAGGGAAATTGTTCCGGCAGGAGACGGCGCGGCGCTTCGCGCAGCTTCAGCGAATCGTGTTGCTGTGCGGGCGCTACGAAGGCGTGGACGAGCGCGTCGCCGAGCATCTCGCCACCCACGAAATCTCCATCGGCGATTTCGTGCTCTCCGGCGGCGAACTGGCCGCGTCGATAGTGATCGACGCGGTGACCCGGCTCATTCCCGGCGCGCTCGGCAACGAAGACTCCGCCGTGAACGAATCGTTCAGCGACGAACCGCTTTCCGCCGCGCGGGAAACCAACCCGGCTGGCGTCACCGGTCACCCATCACCGGCCGCTCATCACGGCATTCTCGACTATCCGCATTACACGCGGCCGCCATCGTTTCGCGGCTGGGATGTGCCCGAAGCGCTCCTGGGCGGCAACCACGAAGAGATTCGCCGCTGGCGCGGCACGAAAGCCCTGGAAAAAACGCAGCGCAACCGCCCCGACCTGCTTCGATGCTAGCGCGAAGGTCGCGCAGAGGCAGGGGCGCAGCATCCTGCGCCCGGCGCGGCGTGGCAACGTGCCGCCCGACCGGCGAGAATTTCAGCTAGGCTGGCAGAAGCGAAGTCGCGTATAATTGGGGTTTGTGCGTGATGTGCTGGCCCCACCTGAGCGGGTCTGCCGGGAAACAGCGTCATGAAACCGATCATCGCCAAGGCGCAGGAGTCCCAACTTCGCAAAGATCATCCCGCGTTTCGCCCGGGCGACACCATCCGCGTGAATGTCCGCCTGCGCGAGGGCGAAGGCGAAAAGGAAAAAGAGCGCCTGCAGGCGTTCGAAGGTGTGGTCATGAGCAGGCGCGGCGAGCTGCTGGGCGAGTCGTTCACGGTGCGGCGCGTCAGCTTCGGTATCGGCGTCGAGCGCATCTTTCCGGTGCACTCGCCGATGATCAGCTCCATCGAAGTAGTGCGCCAGGGCCGCGTGCGCCGCGCCAAGCTGAATTACCTGCGCGGACGCAAAGGCAAGGCCGCGCGCATCAAGCGCGCGGAGAAGGCCGAAAGCGTCGCCGCGGGCGCAGCCACCGAGTAGCAACGCTCCTTTCACTCCACGCCGCTCAGGGTCCAGATGTCCCCGCCCTGCGGCCGGAAGCGGTCGAACAGCACCCACCGGCCATCAGGCGACCACACCGGGTAGTCGATGCGCACGTCGGGGTCCGGGAACTCGTAAGCCCGTTGCGGCGCGCCGCTGCTCACGGGCGAAACCCACAGCACGCGGTGCCCCACCACGTCCATGATGCGCGAGCGATCCGGCGAGAAAGAGATGTGCGAGCCGCCGTTCGTTTCGGCGAACGGTTGCGGCTCACCGCCGTCCACCGCCACCTGCATCGTAGCGCGGTTGCCGGCGCACGTGCAGCGGAAGACGATTCCTTTGGAATCGTCCAACCAGCGCATGAAGTGACCCGCCGCGCCGACGTTGGTCAACCGGCGCGGGTTGCTCCCGTTCGCATCCATGAGCCAAACCTCGAGCCGGCCGCTCTGATCGGACTGGTAGGCGATCCGTGAGCCGTCAGGGGAATAGAACGGATTTACGTTCACTTCGGAGTTGGCCGTAAGCGCCCGCAACGACCCGCCCGCAAGTTCGACCTCCCAGATGTTCGGGCTTCCCGAGCGCGAAGAAAAAAAAGAAATCTTCTTCGCGTCCGGCGACCAATTCGGCTGAAAGTCGCCGCCGGGCCCGGAGGTGAGCTGGCGCGCGCTCGCATCCGTGAGCGAAAACAGCCAGATGTTCATGTCGCCGGCGCGGTCGGAGTTGAACGCGATTATCTTGCTGTCGGGCGACCATGCTCCGCGACTGTCTTCCCGCGTGGTGCTGATCACCGCCTCGGGCGGCCCGCCGGGCAGGCCCGTTTGCGGCGAGACCGGCAGCTTCCAGATGTCGGCATTCTGGCGCAGCGTGGCGTAGGCCAGGCGCTTGCTGTCGGGCGAAACGGCCACTTCGATATCCTGCCCCGCCCCGGTGGTGACCTGCTGCAATGGCCCGCCGGCGGCGCCGTCGCGCTTCACCGGGACACGCCAGATGTTGATGCCGCCGCTGCGATCGGAAGAGAAATAGATGAACCTGCCGGACGGCGACCACGCCGGACGTATGTTGATGCGGAAGTCGTTCGTGATCCAGCTCATCTGTTTCGAGTCGAGGGCCACGACGCGAATATCGAGCTTCGTTCGCGCCAGGTTCTGAAAAACAATCTTTTGGCCGTCGGGAGACCACGAAGGGGCCAGGTGCGCCACTTCTTCGCTCGTGTCTGTGGTCACTTGCAGCGGGTTGTGCCCTTCGCGGTCGAGGATCCAGATGCGGCGGGGCCCGGCCCACGAGGCATCCACGGCAATGCGCTTGCCGTCAGGAGAAAAGGCGGGGTTGAAGGCGTTCTCGACGAGCTTGTCTTCCTTTGCGGACGGAAGATCGAGCACCCACACGTCGCCGTCCAGGAATTGTCCGAAGACGTCGCCGGGCTGCAGCTTCACGCCGGGCTGGCGCGCGCGCACAAAGGCGACCTGCTTGCCGTCGGGCGACCAGCTCGGCTGCAAGGCGTCGAAATCCCCGCGCGTCAGTTGCGAGTCCCGCCCGGAAGCCAAGTCTTTGCGGAAAATCTTGCGCACTTTGCCCGCCACGCCGGCGTACACCAGGCTTTTGCCGTCGGGCGACCATGCCGGATATTCTTCGATCTCCTCCGCAAAGGTGACTTGCGAAAGCGTGGTATGCAAGGGCTGCCCCGAACTCTTCCATCGCGCCACGGCAAACAGCGCCACGAGAATCGCAACCGCGCAGGCCCCGGCCGGGATCAACCACGGCGGCTTCCTGTGTTGCGGCGCCGGCAATTGCTCCGGCGCGATACGCGCGGACTCCGTGTCCCGCTGCAGGCGCTGAAGATCCGAACGCATCTCCGAGGCGTGCTGGTAGCGAAGATCGCGGTCTTTTTCGAGCGCTTTCGAGATGATTTCTTCAAGCCGCACGGGAAGATCGGGATTCAAGCGGATCGGCGCAACGGGAAGCGAATCCAGGATGGCCTTGAAGATCACCCCCGGACTCTCGCCGCGGAACGGCAGCGTGCCGGTAGCCATCTGGTAGAGCACTACACCGAAGGAGAAAAGATCCGTGCGCGCGTCGAGCTCCCTGGCGCGCACCTGCTCGGGCGACATATAGGCCACCGTTCCGAGCGCGGCGCCAGGGCTGGTCAAGTGCGCCGCGAGCGTCGCCGCTGTCCGGCTGGCCTCGGCTGCCGTGGCCGGCGAAACGGGCGGGATCACTTTCGCCAGGCCGAAGTCCAGAATTTTCGCGTTTCCCCGATGGGTGATGAAAATGTTGGCAGGCTTGATGTCGCGATGGACGATGCCTTTGGCGTGCGCGGCATCGAGCGCGTCGGCCACCTCGATGGCGATCTCCACCAGGCGCTCGGTCCCCATCGGCGCAGTGGTGAGCTGCTTGAGAGTCGAGCCTTCGAGGTACTCCATCACGATGAACGGGTGCGCGTGCTCCTCGCCGATCTCGTGAATCGTGCAGATGTTCGGATGATTCAGAGCGGAGGCGGCGCGAGCTTCGCGCCGGAAGCGCTCGAGCGCCTGCGCGTCGCGAGCCAGATCCTCGGGAAGGAATTTCAGGGCCACGAAGCGGCCGAGTTGCGTGTCTTCGGCCTTATAGACCACGCCCATCCCGCCGCCGCCGAGTTTCTCGAGGATGCGGTAGTGCGAGACGGTCTGGCCGATGAGCGAGGCGTCGTCCGGCATCGCGCTGAATCTTAGGTCGCACAGCGCCGCCAAGTCAACGCGCCGAAAGCTGCGCCGCTATAGGGACACCTGCTCGCTATTGGCGGTCCCAGACGAGGCAGGTCTCGAACCGCCGCTGCTGCGCGTCCACGCTCGAAACGCTGGCGGTCAGCGTGGCGCCTTCGTCGGAGACCACGTATCTCGCTTTTCCCACGACATTGCCCGCGCTTTTCGATTCAACCTCAATGATGTCAGGGACAGGCCGTGACATCACCGCGGTGCAGCCGGGCACGTCCTCGACGGGGTGCTCCTTGCCGTCGAGGATAAACGCCGCCGGACGCTCCTGTTTGGTCTGGCCGTCGCTCATGGTTCCCTGAGCGGTCATCTGGTAACCTTCCTGGGTGCGACGCCAGGACATGGTGGCCGCGGCGGGGCGGTGGTTGGGATCGCAGCGAGACTTGGCGATGTTGAGCGTCCAATTGCCGTCGAACGGGTCTTTGGGGGACATGGGATGTAAGACCTCCTCTTGGAAAGTTTAGGGGCTTCGGGTATAATGTGAATGCTACTTCACATTATTCGCGTAGAATGTAAATCGCATTTCACATTTTGTCAAGGAGAAAATGGCGCGGTCATGAAGCGCAAGCCGGCCCCCCCGGCTCCCCTGCAGGAGCGCAGCCGCAGATCCCTGCGCCGCATGCTCGACGCCGCCGAAGCCGTGCTGGCCCGGCGGGGCTTCGATGGCGCCACGCTGCCGCGTATCGCCGCCGAGGCGGGCGTCTCGCCGGCCAACGTGTACCGGCGGTTCCGCGACAAAGAGGCGTTGATCACCGCCGTATTCCGGCGGATCCGCGAGCGCAGCGCCGCCGCAACGGCCGCGCTGGTGGATGTGGAAGCGGCGCGGTCCATGGGCCTGGCGCAGTTTTCGCGAAAGGTCATCGAGGGCATGATCGCGGGCTACCGAAAAGATGCGGGCTTGAGCCGCGCCAGCGTGGAGTACTCGGAGGAGCATTGGGAGACCGGCCTGGTGCGCAAGATGCGCGCTTCGGAGGCGCAATCGTTCGACACCATGGTGAAAACGTTCCTGATCTGGCGCGACCAGATCAAGCATGCGGACCCGGAATGCGCCGTGAGGTTCGCGTTCATCATGGTGGCGCTGCTGCTGCGGGAGTTGATTCTGTTCGAGCGCACGCGCACGTTCGCGGACATCCTGCCGCTCGACGACGCCACGCTCAAGCGCGAGCTGCCACTGATGTTCCTGCGCTACCTCGGTATCGAACCGTAGCGGCGGGCGGTACTGGAGATCACACGGTGCTGGCGGGGCCCTCAGACGGAGACGAGGGCTTCAGCGGCCAGTTCGTCGCAGAGCATTCGGAAATTCTCGTACCAGGTTTCGGTGAACACGGCGACCAGCCGCTCGACGGTTTTTCCGCCGAAGGCGACGCCCGAAGGCGAGATTTCGCCCCAGGTGCGCACGCGCGTGCCGCCCGCAGGCGTGGGTTCGAATTTCACCCACTGGCCCATGATGACGCCCAGGGCACGGTCGATCCACCCCAGTTCCTGGGGCGGCTCGCAGCAGATAATCATGTGGTCGATCACGGTCTTGACGGGCCGGAGGATTTCGATGTCCATGCGGCTGCCGACCTCCCAGGGCCGGCCCTGGCGCCAACGGAGATCGCCATAGATATTGGCGAAGGTGGGCCAGGTCTCCCAGCGCATGTACACATCCCAGGCGAGCGCGGGGCTCGCTTTGGTGGTGACGGTATATTCGAAGTGATGCATGACTTCTTCCTTCTTTGCCTTTCTGGCCGCTCGGCGCGGCCGTTTGCGAAGCCCTCCCCCCCGGGAAGGGGCGATGGCCTCAAGAAAATCATATACTTATACACCGTTTCAGATACAATGTAAAGATAATTGTGGCGGGCTAGGTTCCATCAGGAGGCGCCGGATGCCGCGGAAACCCGATGCCGCACTGGAAGGCCGCGTGGTGGACGCGGCCTACCGGCTGTGGCGCCAGGGCGGAGAAAAAGCGCTGACGATGCGGGGCGTCGCCCGGGCCGCCCGCACGACCACCCCCACGATGTACCAGCGGTTCCGCGACAAGCGCGACCTGCTGGAGCTCTTGCGCGCGCGGGCGCTCGACAACCTATTGGCCGCGCTGGTCGCCGCGGATTCGCCGGCCGCCACCTGCGAGCGCTTTCTAGAGTTCGCCTCGCGCCATCCTAACGAATACCGCTTGCTGACCGCCGATTGGGCCGTGCGCCTGGCGCGCAAGGAACCGAAGCCTTCGTTCGCGTTGATTAAGCGCAGGCTGGCGGACGAGCTGGGCGGCTCGCCAAATCAGCACGCGCGGCTGGCGCTCGCGCTCGGCGAGCTTTTGCACGGGGCGGCGACGATGCTGCTGGCCCCAGGCGTGCGCCGATACGTGGCGCGCGAGCTGCGCCGCGCCTGCTTGGACGCGTGCCACGCGCTGATCGACCACGCCGGGCGGCGTCGCCGCCGGTAGCCCGCGCACTGCGGACCGCGCGGCGGCGATTCTCAGGCGGACTGGCGCAGGAGAAGCTCGCGCTGTGCGGTCATGTCGTCTCCGCGCAGCTCGCGCAGCGCGCAGGCGGCAAATTCCGAGGTCACCTTCTTGCGCCAGGTCATGCTGAAGTCCGTGTTGTCGAGGGGCTTGGCGACGCGGCCGGCCAGCGCAGCGGCCTCTGCCACTGTTTCGTCATTCAGCGCGCGGCCCACCAAGAACCTGGCGGCTTCTTGAGCCAGGAGCGGTCGCGAGGCTGCGGCGCCCACGACCATGCGGGCGTCCTCGACGGCGCCGCCGGCGGAGAACCTGGCGGCCGCGGCGACGCACAGCACGGGGAAATCGAAAGACCCGCGCCGCCGGAGTTTCCAGTAAGCGCTCCTCCAGCCGTCGAGAGAGTCCAGTAGCACCTCGGCGAGGATTTCGTCCGGCCTGCGGCGGATGTAGCTGACGCCGTCGTTGTTGTACAGCTCGGCCAGCGCCACTTCGCGCTCGCCGGAGTGCGAAACCAGGCGGGCGCGCGCGCCGAGCGCCATCAGCGCGGGCGCGGTGTCGGTGGAAGAAACCGCCACGCATTTCCGGCTTCCCGGCGCGACCCAACAGGTGTCGCCGTCCTTCTTCAGGCAGAAATTGATGCTTTTTCGCCACTCGTAGTTCTGATCGTAGTAATTGCAGCGCGTGTCGAGGCACAGGTTCCCGCCAAGCGTGGCCATGTTGCGGATCTGCGGAGTGGCGACCAGCGAAGCGGCTTGCGCCAGCGCGTTCATGCCGTTTCGGAAGCGCGGATCGGCGGCGATGTCGCTGAGCGTCAGGCACGCTCCCAGCCGCGAAGCCGCGGGGCCGAGCGCGACCTGATACAGGCTTTCGATGTGCCGGAGGCTCATCAGCGTGCGCGGAACCTGCTGCCGCCGCTTCATGTTGGGCAGCAGGTCCGTGCCGCCCGCGAGCGGCATGGCCGACGGCCCTTCGCCGGCGAGAATGCGCGCGGCTTCGTCGAGCGAGCGCGGAGCGCGAAACGCGAAAAGAAGCAGCCGCATCATGGGTGCAGGACCTGCTTCGTGGCCGCGCCGGAACTGCTGCGCCGGGAAACTTGGTTCACGGCGTTGCCGTCGCCGCCCTCCCACGGCGGCGGCACGCGCAGAGCCTCAGGCCACGCGACTTGCGGAAAAGCGGCCGGCCCGAAATGCCGCGCGCGCCCGGCTCTTTTTTCTGCCAGCGCCTTCACGATTTTCTCCGGCGTTATGGGCACCTCGTCGATGCGCACGCCGACGGCGTCGTAAACGGCGTTAGCGACGGCCGGCATGATGGGCAGAAGCGGCCCTTGCCCCACTTCCTTGGCGCCGAAGGGGCCGCGCGGATCCGGCTCCTCGATAAATTCGGTCACGATGTCGGGCATGTCGAGCGACGTGGGACTCTTGTATTCGAGGATGGACGGAAACTTGTGCACCAGCGCGTGCGATAGCTTCTTCGGCAGGCGGCGAAACTCCTGCTCCTCCATAAGCGCCTCGCCGAGGCCCATATAGACGCTGCCCTCGACCTGGCCGCGCGCCAGCGTGGGATTGAGCGCACGGCCGATGTCGTGCGCGATCCACACTTTGGGCACGGTGATCCAGCCGGTCACCGGATCGACGAGAACTTCGACGACCGCCGCGGAATAGGAATACGTCGGAGACGGCCCGACGCCGCCGCCTTTGTACAGCGCCGGCGATTTCGGCGGAGTGTAGGAACCGACCGTGCCAATCGTTCCAAACCGCGCCTCCGCCAGGCAGACTGCCTCTGGAAACGTGATGCTCTTTTCCGGCGCGGCGGAATCGAATACGCGCCCGGCGCCGAAGCGCAATTGTTCTTTGGGAGACGCGAGGCGCTCGCTGGCCGCTTCGGCCAGCAGGGCCTTGGCGCGTTCGGCGGCTTGTATGGCGGCATTGCCGGCCATCAGCGTGACGCGGCTGGAGTACGAGCCCAGGTCCACGGGACCGAGGTCGGTGTCTCCCGTGTACACGCGAATATCGAACACCTCGATGCCCAGCACTTCAGCGACAATTCCCGCGAGCACGTCGTCCGAGCCCTGCCCGATTTCCGTGGCGCCGCAGAACAGCGTCACGCCGCCGCCGCGGTCGAGTTTGAGCTGCACTCCCGAGTGCGGCATCTTGTTCCAGTAAATCGGGAGTCCCGCTCCCGTGAGATAAGCCGAACACGCCAGCCCCACGCCGCGGCCTTCAGGCAGCTTGCGAAATCTTTCGTTCCAGCCCGAGACCTGGACCACGCGGCGAATGCATTCCGTCAGATGGACGGTTCCCAAGCGCAGGAAATTCGCCGTCACCGTGTCCGAAGATTCCGCGATGCGCAGCCGCAGCTCGGCGGGATCGATGGCCAGCTTCTCGGCGATTTTGTCGAGCTGCACTTCCTGGCCGAAGCGCGGCTGGGGAGTGCCGTGGCCGCGCTTGGGCCCGCAGGGAGGCTTGTTGGTGAACGTGCGGCAGCCTTCGAAACGATAGCGCGGGATGTGATACGTGGTCGTCGCCAGCGCGCCGGTGTAGAACGTGCTGGCCACGCCATAGGAGCCGTAGGCGCCGCCGTCGATCAAGGTTTGCAGGTGGACGCCGGTGATCGTGCCGTCTTTCTTCACCCCGGTCTTCCACTTCATCAGCACCGGATGGCGGCCGCGATGGCAATAGAAAACTTCCTCGCGCGTCAGGCAGATTTTCACCGGCCGGTCGAGAATCAGCGCCGCCTTGGCAACAACAATCTCGTGATTGAAAGGGTCGCTCTTTCCGCCAAAGCCGCCGCCGTTGGGCGTGGCGATGACGCGAATGTGCGCGGCAGGCATTTCCAGAACCTGGGCCAGCGCGCGGTGCAGGTAGTGAGGCGTCTGCGTGCTGGACCAGAGGGTCAGCTTGCCGTCGGGGTCCTTGACGGCCACCGCGGCGTGCTGCTCGAGGGGAAGATGCGTGCTGCCCTGATAGAAGAAAACATCCTCGAAAATCTCGTCGGCCTCGGCGAATCCCTGCTGGACATCGCCGAACGCCAGGGCCACGCGCTTGTGAATGTTGCCTGCGTCGCCGTAATCGTGAATGCGCGGCTCGGGAGTGGCCAGCGCCTCTGCGGGACTGGAGATGGTCGGCAGGATTTCGTATTCCACATGCACCAGATCCATGGCTTCGAAAGCGATCAATTCCTCGCGCGCGATGATGGCGGCCACGGGATCGCCCACATGCCGCACGCGATCGACGCAAAGCGCCTGCTCGTCCTGGCTTACCGGCAGAATGCCGTATGCGATGGGCACGTCTTTGCCGGTGAGCACCAGGTACACGCCGGGATGCGCCAGGGCGCGCGAAGCGTCGATTTTTCTGATGCGCGCGTGCGGGTGCGGCGAACGCAGCAGCTTGCAATGCGCCATGCGCGGCAAGAATATGTCGTCAGCGAATCGCGTCTGGCCGGTCACCTTGGCGCGAGCGTCCACGCGGCGGCGCGGGACGCCGATGATGCGCAGGCCGTCGCGATTGCCGTTGGGCTCCGTCACTGCTGCTTCCTTTGCTCGGCGATCTTCAGCACCGCCGCTTCGACAGCTTCGAAAATTTGCAGGTATCCCGTGCAGCGGCACAAAGTGCCGGAAATGGCCTCGCGAATCTGGTTGCGCGTGGGGCTGGGATTGCGATCCAGCAGCGCCTTGGCGGTGACGAGAATCGCAGGGGTGCAATAGCCGCACTGCGCGGCGCCCAAATCCGCAAACGCGTCTTGCAAGGGATGCAAGCTGCCGTCGGCGCCCAGGCCTTCGACCGTGAGGACGTTTTTCGTGTCGCATTCGAGCGCCAGCACCAGACAAGAAAGCACCGGCTTGCCGTCGAGCAGCACGGCGCAGGCCCCGCACTCGCCCAGCTCGCAGCCGTGTTTCGTGCCGGTGTGGCCGAGGTCCTCGCGGAGAACTTCGAGGAGCGTCTTGTAGGGCGCGAAGCTGACATCCACTTCTTCGCCGTTGAGCGTGAGCCGAATCTGCGAAGTTTTTTGCGACTCGATGGGAATCAGGTTCACGTCAACTCGCCTTTCGCAGCAGGCGTCCGCTGCCCGGCTTGGCCAGCAGCCCGCGGATCAAATAATCGGCAAAGCCCTCCGCGATCTCTGCGGCCGTCAAGGGCCCCTCCGGGCTGAACCATCGCACACTCCAGTTCAAAGCGCCCAGCACGGCGCGCGCGGCGAGCGCCGGGTCGCAAGCGACAAACTCTCCCGCGCGCGAGCCCGAGGCGATCAATTGCCGCACGCCCTCTTCGTAACGGTCGCGTTTGGCCATCAGGCGCCGCTGCAGGTTCGGGGGAAGCGCGCTGGTCAGCAGATGCGCCGCCGAACCTTCCACTTCGTCGAGCACGCAGCGCACATGCGCGACGATAACCAGGCGCAGTTTCTCCGCCGCGCTGGCCCGCGAGCGCCGCGCCTTCTCGAGCGCCGAGGTCATGCGCTCGAGCGCATTGTCCTGGCAGAAAAAAACGATTTCATCTTTGCCGCGGAAGTAGTTGTAAAGGTTGGCCGGAGACAACTCCGCGGCTGCGGCGATGTCGCGCATCCCCGTTTCCGCAAAGCCGCGCGCGCGAAACACCGTTCCCGCGGCGCGCAGAATCTCGAGCCGGCGGGCCCGATAGCGCCGCCGCAAGCGGCCGTTCCCGCGGGACATGGGGCGGATGGCGGGCATAAGGATTCTCCTCTGCACTAGGTAGCACGCTGGGCCGGCCTGTGTCAATCAAATTCTGAACAGGCGTTCAGAAAATGAACATCCGTTCATAGGGCGGTGCGCAAGCGCCCCCTGCGCCTGCGGCTTAGCGGGGAAAGAGGCGCGCGGCGTTGTGGTAGAGGATCTTCCGCTGCGTCGCGGCGTCCAGGGGCAGCGCCTGGAATTTGTCGATGTTCCCCTGGATTTCCGGCACGCCCGGCCCGGGCCAGTCGGTGCCCCACAACACTTTGTCGGCGATCTCGGCGAGGCGCGGAAAATATTCGAGCAGTTTCTGCGGAGGAATTCCGGAGATGTCCATGTACATGTTGCGGTGCCGGCGAACGAGGAAGAAAGCTTCGTTCATCCACAGGGGCCTTCCGCCGTGCGCGAGGATGACCACGAGATTCGGGTAGTCGATGCCGACGTCGTCACACAGCATCGGCTGGGCGTGCAGGTTTCGCGCGCCCGGAAAGATGGAAGTGCCGGTGTGAATCATCACCGGCATGGCGTTGGCCTGCGCGCGCTCGTAGATGGCCGCGAGGCCACGGTTGCCGTGGCGATAGTCGTTGGGCGTCACTACGCCGTGGGAGGGGTGCAGCTTGACGCCGCGAATCCCGATCTTCGCCATGCGGTCCACTTCCGCGCCGGGATCGGCGACCGTTCCGGGGAGCACTCCGCCAAAGGCGATCAGGCGGTGCGGCGCGGCTTTGCAGTAGTTCGCAATCCAGTCGTTCACCGCCGGAGTGAGTCCGATGACGTCGGGCGCCACATAGTTGATCAATCCCGCGCGCTCCACACCCAGGCCGTCGAGCAGCGCGAGGAACGCCTTGGGGTCGGCGGAATAGCGCTCCACGTCGGCGTAGTTCTTGCGGCCCCGCTTGATCAACTCCAGCGCGGACGCCTTCACCATGTGGTAGGGCATGATGTGCACGTGGATGTCGATGATCGGCTGCACGGATTCTCAGTTCTTCCCCGGCGCGCCCGCGCGCTGCCCGGGGGCTGGAGCGAGCGTCCGCAAGTCCACATTTTCGTCGGCGACTTGTTCGGGCGCGAGGGGCGCTCCCGCGGCGATCAGCTTGCGGCCGATCATATGGTCCAGCGGACGGTTGATCGAGTCGATGGCCGCGAGACGCTCGCCCTGGAAATGAAAAACAGAAAACTTGCGCGTGGCCGGATCGCCGCGCGTGACGACGCGATCGTGCCGGTGCGAAATTCCCGCCATCTGCAGCTTGATGTCGAACTGGTCGGTCCAAAACCACGGCAGCGCCGTGTACGGCTTGCGCCGGCCCGCGATGGTGGCAGCCGCGCATTGCGCCTGCTCCGCGGCGTTCTGGACGGACTCGAGCCGGAGGCGCGCGCCGGCGAAAATGCAGGGGTGCTCGACGCAGTCGCCGATGGCAAAAACGTCCGGGTCGTTCGTTTCGAGGTAATCGTTTACCACAATTCCGTTGGCGGTCGCGAGTCCCGCGTCGCGCGCGAGTTCAAGATTGGGCGTGATGCCGATGCCCACGAGCACCAGTTCCGCGGAGTGGGAGGTGGCGTCGCGGAGCAGCACGCTCCGCACTTTGCCGCGGGCGCCCGCGATTTCCGAGACCGTGGCGCCGCAATGGACGGCGACGCCCCGGCCCACATGCAGGTCGCGGAAAAATTCCGAGATCACTGGAGCAACCGCGCGCGACATCAAGCGCGGCAGCGCTTCGAGCACGGTAACCGATTTTCCGAGCCCTCGAGCCACGGCCGCAAGTTCCAGCCCGATGAAGCCGCCGCCGACGACCACCACTTCGGCGGCGCTTTCCAGGCGATGGCGCACCGCGATGGCCTCATCCAGCGTGCGCAGATAGAGTACGCCGTCCAGGTCCGCGCCCTTCACCGGCAGCAAGCGGTTTCGCGCGCCCATAGCTAGAACTAGCTTGTCGTAGCGAATGCTGCTGCCCGACGCGAGCCCGACCGAATGCGCCGCGCGGTCGAGCGCTGTGACTCGCATGCCGGCGATAAGCTCGATGCGGTGATCCTGGTAGAACTTTTCCGGGCGCAGCTCGATGTCCGCGATTCCCTGCTTGCCGAGCGGAAAACCCTTCGAGAGCGGCGGCCGCTGATAGGGGATGTGCGGCTCCTCGCCGATCAGGGTGACCGGCGCGTCGTAACCTTCTTCGCGCAGCGAGGCCGCCGTCTGAAAGCCGGCCTGCCCCGTGCCGATAATGACCGTTCCGGCGGGCATCACCGCTGTCTGGAGGGAAGCCGCACGATGAGTCCGTCCAAGTCTTCGGTGACCTTGATCTGACAGCTCAGGCGGCTGGTGGGCCGCCGCTCTTCGGCGGAGATTTCGAGCACCGCTTCTTCGGTGTCCTGGGCGGGCGGCAGGCGGCCGAAAAACTTTTCGTCCACGAAGACGTGGCAGGTGGAGCACATGCACACGCCGCCGCATTCGGCGACGATGCCGTCGATCCCGTTTTTCAGCGCGGCGGACATCACTGTCGCGCCCACGGGCACGTCCACTTCGCGGCTATCGCCCTTGGCCGAAACGTAAATCACTCTTGGCACTCTAGGCCGTCCTCGTTTTCAGCGTGCGCTGATCCTGTGCGGGCGCAGCGTGCTGCGCCCCTACGAAAACCATCGCCCGGAGAGTGATGGTAGGGGCGCAGATGCTGCGCCCTGCGCCAAGCCGCCAACGAAACTCTCGCGCTCGAGCCGCGGCCCCGGCCTTTGGCCGCGCGAGGCCTCAATTGAACCGCACGTATTCGAAATTCAGCGGCTGATTGTTGATGCCGCGCGACGGCGGAGCAATCCAGTTGGCGAACTTGCCCGGCTCGACCACGCGCCCGCTCATGAGCGACTCCACATAGGCGTGATCCAGCGGGCCGGCCAGCCACTCGAACTCATGTTTCTTCCACGCTTCCGCGGTCAGCACTTCGCCCTGGGGGCTGATGAAGTGCCCGGCGAAATTCCCGATGGCGCGGTGAAACCCCTTGTGCGGCAAGGTGAGCCGGAACGACAGCCCCGCTTTTTCGATGATGCGGTTCCAGCGGCTCAAGCCCGACTCGATCTCGCGAATGTAGTCGTCGCGCAGCCGCTCGTTGAGCGCGGTGAGCGCCGGAACCTCTTTGGCGATGATTTTGCCGCTGGTCACCTCGGACACGGGATAGACGGCTTCGCTCAGCAGGTGGTCGTCGGTGAGCTTGGTCTCCTCGAAGCGGCCCTTGAGGCCGCTGGTGTAGTAGTTCGCGGCGTTCGAGGAAACATCGGAGCCATACAGGTCGAGCGTCACGCTGTAGTGAAAATTCAGATAGCGCTGGATGGTTGGCAGGTCGATGACGCCCATGGCGCGCACGTCCGACGGCTCGTCGATCTTGTTTTCCTTCATCACTTCGCAGGTGCGCTGAATGATGCGGCTCACGCCCGTCTCGCCGACGAACATGTGGTGCGCTTCTTCGGTCAGCATGAAGCGGCAGGTGCGCGCCAGCGGATCGAAGCCCGATTCGGCCAGCGCGCACAGCTGGAACTTGCCGTCGCGGTCGGTGAAGAAAGTGAACAGGAAGAAAGCCAGCCAGTCGGGCGTGGGCTCGTTGAACGCTCCGAGGATGCGCGGATTATCGGCGTCTCCGGACCTCCGCGCCAGCAAGGCTTCGGCTTCCTCGCGGCCGTCGCGCCCGAAATAGCGGTGCAGCAGGTACACCATGGCCCACAGGTGGCGCCCTTCTTCGACGTTGACCTGGAAAATGTTGCGGAGGTCGTAGAGCGAGGGGCACGAAAATCCCAGCAGGCGCTGCTGCTCCACCGAAGCCGGCTCGGTGTCGCCCTGCGTCACGATGACGCGCCGCAGCGTCGAGCGAAACTCGCCGGGCACTTCCTGCCACGCCGGGCCGCCCTTGTGAATGCCGAAGTTCACCTGGCGCTGCGCGTCGCGCGGCTGCAGAAAAATTCCCCAGCGGTATTCGGGCATGCGCACGTAGCCGAATTGCGCCCAGCCGTCCGGCTCGACGCTCACCGCCGTGCGCAGGTACACCTCGTAGGCGTGGCTCTCGCTCGGCCCCATGTCGTACCACCAATTCATGTACGCGGGCTGCCAGTGCTCGAGCGCGCGCTGCAGCACGCGGTCGCGCCCCAGGTCGATATTGTTCGGGATTTTTTCCGTGTAATTGATCATGCCCTCTCCTCAGCGCAACAAGCCGGGGCCCGTTCGAGCCGTCAAACTCTCTCCCACTGGAATTTCACCGGCGCGCCCGTGCCGTACACTTTCAAGGCGCCGTTTGCGCCCACGGCGTTCGGGCGGATGAAAATCCAGTTCTGCCAGGCCGAGAGCCGCCCGAAGACGCGCGTCTCCAGCGTTTCCGCCGGACCAAACCGCAAATTCGCTTCCAGTCCCGTCAGCGCATCGGGAGAAAGCGCCACGCGCGATTCGATGGCCTGGCGCAGCTCATCTTCCCAGTCGAGGTCGTCGGGCGCGGCGGTCGCCAAGCCGCTTTCGAGCGCCTCGCGCGCCGAAAGCTTCGCGCCGATCCGGCGGCCAAGCGCCTCGAGCCGCCCGGCGTCCTCGTAGAAACGCGCCGCAAGCCGCGAAAGATGATTCACCATGGGCAGCAGCCCGAAATTCATCCGCGACAGCGCCACGGCGGCGGCTTTTTCACCTTCTTGCACGTCGTGCATGTACACGCGGTCGGCGGCGAGCGCCAGCTCCATGAGCGTGCCGGCGAAACAGGAGTCCGGTTCGATGACCGCGAACATCGAGCGCGCGGAAACATCCAGCCGCGCAAACGTGCGCCGCATCATGCCCAGAACTTCGCGCACGAACCAGTTCTGCTGGTGCTTCAGAACCACCTCGTCGATGGCCAGAACCGCGTCGAGACTTCCCGCGGTCTTGAGAATCCACAGCCCCAGATCGAGTTCGCCCACGCGCAAGCTCAGGATGGCGTCATCGAGTTCGCGCGCCATGGCGAGCGGCCACCAGGACGCGCCCGCCGCGAGAATTCGCTCGAGCGTGTCTTCTGCCGCCGATTCCGGAGCGCGAACGGTGAGAGTGGCCGTGCGCGCCTCGCGGTTCACCTGCACGTCCACGTGTTCGTAGTGAATTCCTGCTTCATCCCTGCTCTTGTTCAGCGGCGCCAGCGCGATTCCTTTCGCGTTGGCCGGCCGGTCGCTCTGCGCGGCAAGCTGCAAGGCGCGCTGCCGGACGTGTGCCGCGAATTTCTGCGGCTTCACGATTTCATCCACCAGGCGCCACTCTTTGGCTCGTTCGCCGCGCACTCCATCCGGAGTGGTACAGAAAATATCGGCGTGGTCCCGGCGGACTTTGCGCTTGTCCGTCACCCGCGTCAGCCCGCCCGTGCCGGGCAGAACGCCCAGCAGCGGAAGCTCCGGCAAACTGACGGCGGAGGAGCGATCGTCAATCAGGATGATTTCGTCGCACGCCAGCGCCAGCTCGTAGCCGCCCCCCGCCGTCGTTCCGTTGCAGGCGGCGATGAACTTCAGGCCCGAGTGCGCGCTCGAATCTTCGATTCCGTTGCGCGTTTCGTTCGTGAATTTGCAGAAGTTCACTTTCCAGGCGTGCGACGATAGCCCCAGCATGTAGATATTCGCGCCTGAACAGAAAACGCGATTCTTCGCGCTGGTAATCACCACGCTGCGGATTTCCGGGTGCTCGAAACGGATGCGCTGCAGCGCGTCGTGCAGCTCGAGGTCCACTCCCAGGTCGTAGGAATTCAGCTTGAGCTTGTAGCCGGGTCGCAGCGCGCCCTCTTCGTTCACGTCCATCGTCAGGGTGGCGATGGGGCCATCGAAGCTCAAACGCCAGTGCTTGTATTTCGAAGGGTCGGTGCGGAAATCGACCTCGAACTTGGTCTCCGTCACGGCAGCGTCCACGCGCTCCTCCTACTGCATTTCGACTTGCAGGGCCTGCTTCAATCTTGCGAAGCTCTGCTCCACCGATTCCCCGGAAGTGTCCAGCGCGAGGTCGGCTTTGCGGTAAAGCGCCTCGCGCGCTTCGAGAATGCGGCGCAGATCCTCCATGGCCTCGTCGTTATCGGCCATGGCGCGAAAATCGCCCTGCGCCACGACCCGCGACATGTGCTCTTCCGGCTGCGCCTTCACCCACACGGTGCGGCAACTCGAGAGCAAGCGGTCGTACGTTTCCCTTTCCGAGACGATGCCGCCGCCAACGGAAATCACGGCCTGCCGGTGTTCCCCGAGGACGCGTTCGAGCGCGCGCTTCTCGATGCGCCGGTATCCCGACTGCCCGTAAAGCGAGAAAATCTCCTCGAGCGCCATGCCCGCATCCTTCTCGATCTCCCGGTCGAGCTCGATGAAAGGGATTTTCAGCTCCTGCGCCAGCTTCGAACCGAGCGTCGATTTCCCGGCGCCGCGCAGGCCGATCAGCGCGATGCGCGCGCCCCGCGCCGTCTCTTCGCTCCGGAAATCGCGCAGCAATCGCTGCGCCACCTCTTCCAGGCGGTAAGCGGGCAATCGTTCGAGCAGCCGCTCGATCGTTTGCTTCTCAGACGGCTGTTCGACTTCCGCGACGAACAAATCCACCAGCGAAAGGTTCAGCGCCAGGGCAATGCGCCGCAGCAGCAGAATCGACACGTTGCCTTCGCCCGCTTCCAGTTGCGCGAGATGCCTCTCGGACACGTCGGATTCCTTCGCCATCATCCTGCGCGTCATTCCGCGGCGGCTCCGCGCCAGCCGCACTCGCTTCCCCAGGAACAGCAAGAAGTCATCTTCCGTGGCGGGCTTTGGAGGTGGTGAAACCCTCGGAACGAAGTCGATGGCCATACATGCAATATAATACATGCCGGTGGCTGCAAGTCAATCGTGCAGGACTCGTTCAGGTGCTTTGTACCGGTATCCCCTGGAATAGAATGAGCATAACTCATAGTCCTTGAAGCACATAGGACTATGCTAGTCGCTCACCTCTTGTTACCATGAATAGAGATGCAGTATCCTGCCGAATGCGCTGGAGTCCCTTGCGACGCAAGACCAACTGAGGAGGTGGAAAGATGAAGCTTGCAAACTATCTGAGCGGCCAGTGGACCGCAGGCTCTGGCTCGGGCGAGCCGCTGGTTGACCCGGTGACCGGGGACGAGCTCGCGCGCGTGTCGTCGCAGGGCGCCGCGATCGGCGCGGCTCTTGATTTTGCACGCTCGCGCGGCGGCGCGGCGCTGCGCCAACTGAGCTACCAGCAGCGCGCGGAACTCCTGGCGAAGATCGCCGACGTTCTCACCGCTAATCGCGACGACTATTTCCGCATCTCGCTGCTGAACTCCGGCGCAAACCAGGCCGACGCTTCGTTTGACGTGGACGGCGCGCTCTACACCATGAAGTACTACGCGAGAATCGGCCGCGCCCTGGCGGAAGGAAAACTCGTCAAAGAAGGCGCGACGATTCCTCTTTCGAAGACTAACGTCTTCGCCGCCCAGCATTTTCTGACTCCTACGAAAGGCGCCGCCCTTTTCATCAACGCTTTCAACTTTCCCGCCTGGGGATTTTGCGAGAAGGCTGCCCCGGCGCTCCTCTCCGGCGTTCCCATCGTGGTAAAGCCCGCTTCGCCCACCGCGTGGCTCACGCACAAGATGGGCGAAGACATCGTGAAGGCCGGCATCTTGCCCGAGGGAGCGATGTCCATGCTCTGCGGCTCGGCGCGCGATCTGCTCGACCATGCGCGCGAAGGCGATGTCGTCTGCTTCACCGGCTCCGCGGACACGGCCACGCGCATTCGCTCGAACCCCAACGCGCTGCGCCGGTCGGTGCGCGTCAACATCGAAGCCGACAGCATCAACTCCGCGATCCTCGGGCCGGATGCCGCTCCTGGCAGCGACGTCTTCGATCTGCTGGTGAAGGAAGTCGTGCGCGAGATGACCCTCAAGGCCGGCCAGAAATGCACCGCCATCCGGCGTGTGCTGGTTCCGCGCGCGCGCCTCAAGGCTGCGGGCGAGGCCATCGCCGCGCGGTTGAAGGGCATGAAAGTCGGCAATCCGCGGAACGCTGAAACGCAGGTCGGGCCGGTGGTCAACAAAGCGCAGCAGGCCGCTTGCTTCGAGGGTCTGCGGAAGCTAAAGCAAGAATGCCCGGTCGTGTTCGGCGGCGACGAACAGTTCCAGCCGGTGGACGCCGACGCGCAAAAGGCGGCGTTCGTTCAGCCGACGCTGCTCGCCTGCGAAGACGGCGCCGGCGCCCAATTCGTTCACGATGTCGAGGTGTTCGGCCCGGCGGCGACGCTCGTCGCCTATGACGGTGCGGAAGATCTCATCGCCATCGCCCGCCGCGGCCTGGGTTCGCTGGTGGCCTCCATTTTTTCCAATGACGCCGCGTTCATCCGGCACGTGGTTCTGGGGATCGGCGACTTGCACGGCAGGATTCTCGTTGTGGACTCGGCGGTCGGCGGCCAGCATACCGGGCACGGCAACGTGGTGCCGAGCTGCCTGCACGGGGGCCCGGGGAGGGCCGGCGGAGGCGAAGAGCTCGCCGGGTTGCGAGCCTTGCTGCTCTATCACCGGCGCTTTGTGGTGCAGGGCCCGCCGAGCTGCCTCGCAGACCTCGCTGGGCTGGCGGCCGACGCGTCGCTTCTTTACGCCTAGTCCGGCGTCGCTTTCGCCGCGCGCGGCCGCGCGCCGGGCGCGTTCATCGTGTCGTGCATGCTGAGGATGTACCAGAGCCCGCCCGATTTGCGGCAGATCATCATGCCGCGCCCGGCTTGGTGCACGGCGGCCGAATCAATCGAGAAATCGTAGAGCGTCCACACCACGTTTCCCACCGCGCGCTGATCGTGAATGCTCATCGCCAGCCGCGCGGGCGCGCCGGCATTGGCGAATTCGCGCCGCAGATATTCGATGGCCTGCGCGCGCCCGTGCATCTCGCCGGAAGGATTGCTCCACACGAAATCGCTGTCCAGGCAATCGTCGAGTTTCGCCTCATCGGCTTCCACGAACGCCTGCGAGCAGCCGTTCATGCCCGCCGCCATGTCGGAAATAATTTCCTGCTCGCCGGCGTCGTGCGCCGCAACGGCCATGCGCGCCACGCTGCGCTCCAGGTCAATCGTCACGCCCAGCCTCTCGAGCAGGTCCACGCCCAGGATCCCGTCGATCGTGCCGCCGCAAGCCTGCGCGATGGGGCTCAAGTCCACGGCGTGCAGCTTGAAATTGCGCAGCGTGCGGTCGCCCAGCGAGAGCTGCGGCACCGTCACTTCGCGCCCTTGCGCCGCCGTGGTGCCGCTCCACGACGCGATCCACACCTTCTTCGCATTTCCCCCCGCCGTGGATTTCAGGTTCAGCATCGTCGTCGCCGCCGTGTCCACCAGGAAGCGCATCTCGGCGTCGCCCACGCGCAATCGCACCACTGGCAGGCGGTCGCAGTGCTCCAGTGGAATTTCGAGCGTGGTCAGCTGCGTCGGCGTCTGCGCGCGCAACGCGCTTCCGGCCAGCGCGCCCAGCGCGCAAGCCAGCCATGCGAAACCCGTTCGCACCCGCCGCAGCCGCACCGGCTCACCTCACAGTTGCAGGCTCCGTGATTTCTTCGATGCGCCGGAAAATAGCGCGTCGCACGGTCTTAAAAACATTCTCGTCTTTGAACAGGCGCGAGCTCCAGTTGCTGCCCATGGCCAGCGCGTGGATCTCGAAGGCCGCCTGCCGCGCGTCCACGCTCTTGCGGATTTCGTCGCGCGCCTGCGCTTGCCGCACGCCTTCCTCCAGAATCGAAAGCCACTGCTTCATCAGCTCCACGATGCGGTCGCGCACCTTGCCGGGCCGGTCGTCGAATTCCAGCGACGCCGCGGAAAAAAAACAGCCGCCGGGAAACACGTGCCCCTCGGCGTACGCGATCCAGTTCTCGCAAAGGCTGCGCAGGCGCCTCAGCCCCTTGGCTTCGAACGCCGGACGAATCACTTGGTCCCCGAAAATATTTTTCGCTTCCTCGATCACCGCAAGCTGCAGCTCTTCCTTCGAGCCGAAGTGCGCGAAAAGCCCGCTCTTGCTGATGCGCAGCGCCGAGGCTAGGCGCCCGATGGTCAGCCCTTCCAGCCCGTCCACCGACGCCAGGTCCACCGCGCGCCGCAGGATGGCCTGCCGCGTTTTCTGGCCGCGCGGCTGGCGCGCGGAACGGGCCGGCGCGGGCCGCGCGGCGGTGCGTGGGGCGGTTTTCATGTCCTTCAAAATAGCACGACCGTTCGTTCTATTACAAGGGGAAAAAGAGCCCCCCGCGTCGCGGCTTTCTCGCCTCCCGCCTCTGCCCTCCTTGACACCCCTCCCCATTCGATCAACGATCCGGGCTGGCCCCCGATCCTTCGGGGTTACGTCCAACATTGATTAAGCCTTCCGAATCCGCCGCTCCTGCTGCGCTCCCCGCGCCCGTCTTTCACGACGCGCGCCATCACATCAAAATCTACCAGGGCGACTGCCTCGAAATCCTCGCCGCCATCCCCGAATCCTGCGTCGATCTCATCTTCGCCGACCCGCCCTACTTCCTCTCCAACAACGGCATCACCTGCCACGCCGGCCGCATGGTCAGCGTCAACAAGGGCGATTGGGACCGCTCTCGCGGCCCCGATGCCAATCATGAATTCAATCGCGCATGGCTCGCTGCCTGCCAGCGCGTCCTCAAGCCCGACGGCTCCATGTGGGTCTCCGGCACCGCCCACGTCATCCATTCCGTCGGCTTCGCCATGCAGCAGCTCGGCTTCAAGCTCCTCAACGACATCTCCTGGGTCAAGCCCAATCCCCCTCCCAACCTTTCCTGCCGCTACTTCACCCACGCCACGGAAACCATCATCTGGGCCGCGAAAGGGAAAAAGTCGCGCCACAAATTCAATTACAAGCTCATGCGTCAGCTCGCCGGCAACCGCCAGATGAAATCCGTCTGGAAGATTTACCCTCCCTCGCGCGACGAAAAGCGCTTCGGCAAGCACCCTACGCAAAAGCCCGTCGCGCTCCTCGAACGCATCCTCCTCGCCTGCTCCGACGAAGGCGACCTCGTCCTCGATCCCTTCTCCGGCAGCGGCACAACGCTCCTCGCAGCCTTCCGCCTTCGTCGCCGCGGGCTCGGCTGCGAACTCGACGCCGCTTTTATCTCCCTTGCCCTCCGGCGCGTCTGTTCCGATCTGGTACAGGTCCAAACTTCCGTCTCCTCCCTCCATTTTGATCTTGATCCACCGTCGCATTCCGTGGATCGATCCAATAGAAGCATCGCGCGCCCGATGTCGCCTCAATTCAAACTCGTCCACCAAGAGTTGCGCTTCTACTTCGTCGGTCAGTCGAAGCGCGAAGTAATCTTCACCACCCTCGCCGCCTCACTCGAAGACGCCCGCCAAAAATTCCTCGCCTCCGGCAACTCCGACTCCGATGCCCTCTTTGTCATCAAGGCCGCTACCGAGATTTACCTCGCGTAATCTCACACTTTGCATCCAGACCCTGTCGTGATCTAATGCCCCGCGTAATTGACGCGGAGGTACACCTTCGTGCTGCAGGAAAGGTAGGTCCCATGCCCATCCGCTTCTCTTTGCCCAAGCCAAGGCGAGAGTGGCGATACCGCGTTTCAGAAGGCGATATTGCCGACTACCGGGCCTCGGGTTTCTCTGTTCGGCCTCACAAACGACGCGGCCAATACGTCGTAGCAAGGCGCAAACCCGAGTGGGAAAGGTTCGAAGACGAAGTACTTATCCTCTTTCGCGACGGACTCAAACTGTCCGACGTAAGTGGAGGCCCAGCTTTCAAGATTGCGGAATGCCAGATTGACGTGGCTGGAGGAATTGAAGACACCCTTTGGTCGTTGAATGCAAGAGCAAACGCGAGCTTGGAGGAAAATCACTGCATTCTGCCCTAAGGGAGTTTTGGGTTAAACGGCGCAGCGTTGCCCGCGGTCTGCGAAGAAAATTCGACGGCCGATACAAGCACACAATCTTTGTAATGGCCCTCCGGAAAATCAGCCCTTCAAAACGAGATCTGGCCTACGCCAAGAAAAAAGGATTAGTCGTCTGGTCCGAGTCCTACATTGAATCCATCCGGTCACTCTATCTTACCATCGGCGAACGGGCCAGGTACTACGTGCTCAGAGAGCTTGGGGGAAAGCCCCCATTAGTTCCTGGCGGCAAAGGCCCCCACTTTTCGCTACCGGCGCTGGAAGCACGCGCGGGCAACGACCGCATCTATTGCTTGTTCATCCCCGCTCACATTCTCTTGGATGTCGCCTACGTTCTGCGCATCGAGAGTGGTCAGAAGAAGGCCTACCAGAGATTCTTGGACAAGAGCAGGCTGTTAAAGATTGCAAAGTTTCTCGAAGACGGAAAGTCCTTCAGGAACAGCATTCTTCTTGCACTGGGCGCAAACGCGAAATTCGCAGCAAAACGAGTCCGATGGGGCAAAGTCACATCGTTCGGATTCCGAATTGGGCTGCTGAAGGTTCCTCGCCAGTATGCTAGTGCCTGGGTTATCGACGGGCAGCATAGATTATACGGGTTCGCCCGTGCCGAACGCGACCTCCTGTACTCGTCCACATGATTAGTGACACTCGGCCTTGGGAGATTGAGATTTCCACCGCTCGAGAAATTCGAGCGGCGTTTGATATCCGA
>Ga0187846_10000027_pt1 | contig 81642 bp, 61 predicted proteins | sample TC_taG_FD_161473 | JGI IMG/M metagenome (GOLD analysis project Ga0187846, IMG submission 161473) | Biofilm microbial communities from the roof of an iron ore cave, State of Minas Gerais, Brazil - TC_06 Biofilm (v2) | ecosystem: Environmental > Terrestrial > Deep subsurface > Cave > Wall biofilm... | reverse complement strand
CTTCGCTGTGGTACGCGCGCTCGCGCACCGCCAGGCCGCTGATGCGCGTCAACATGGACATCGCTCCCGCGCAGCAGCTCGCGCAGTTCACTTGACCCCTTGTCTCGATTTCCCCGGCGGGGAATCATGTCGCGTTCATCGCCGTGCGTAACGGCACTCGACAATTGTGGGTGCGCGCGCTCGACAGCCCGGAGGCCACGCCACTGGCAGGCACCGAAGGCGCCTACTGCACGCCGACTTTTTCTCCCGACGGGCAGTGGGTCGCTTTTTGGGACGACGGCTCGCGGGAACTACGGAAAATGGCCGTGCACGGCGGACCGCCGCAGACGCTTACCAGAGCGAGTGGAATACTGGGAGCCACCTGGGCGGGCGACGACGCGATCATTTATTCGGACGTGGACCTTCCCGGCCTCAGAAAGGTTTCCTCCGCCGGCGGAACGCCAGCGGCGATCACGCAGTTGGATACCGGAAAGGGCGAGAGCGGGCATCGCTGGCCCGCTTTCCTGCCGGGCCACAAGGCCTTTCTCTTCGTCATCCACCACGGCGACAATCCGGATCACGCCGAAGTGGTGGCGCAGCGACTCGATAACGGGCAGCGGCAAGTTCTTGTCCGCGGCGGCACATTTCCGCAGTACGTCCCGGCGGGCTACCTGGCCTTCGTGCGCGGCGGAAAACTGATGGCCGTTGCGTTTGACGCGCGGAGGCTCGAGGCCGCCGAGCAAACCGTGAGCGTCTCCGAGGATGTGCAGGAGTCCGGCTTCGGCGCCGCGCAGTTTGGCCTTTCTTCCGAAGGATCGCTTGTGTACGTGCCACCGAGCGGCGCGCAGCGTCGGCTGATGTGGGTCGGCCGCGACGGCAGCGAGCAAGTGCTGGGCGCGCGCCCCCAGAACTACGCAAGCTTCCGGCTTTCTCCAGACGGGCGGCGCCTGGCCGTGGTGGTGGACAATCAAATCTGGCTATACGATCTGGGGCGGAATGCCTGGACGCGGTTCACCTTTGAAGGGGATATCAACGGGACGCCGGTGTGGTCGCCCGATGGCAAGCACGTCGCGTTTCTATCGAGCAAGGAAGGTCCGCGAAACATTTTCTGGCAACGGGCGGACGGCAGCGGCGGTTCGGAGCGGCTGACCACGGGCGAATACGAGCACGCTCCGTCGTCGTGGTCGCCCGACGGCCAGTTCCTCGCTTACGTCGAAGGGCATCCCGTGACCCACGACGATATTTGGATCCTGCGCATGAGCGACCGCAAGCAAACGCCCTTCCTGCGCACGCCGTTCAACGAAACCGCGCCGGCGTTCTCGCCGGACGGCCACTGGCTGGCGTACGCCTCGGACGAGTCGGGCCGCTACGAAGTGTACGTGCAGCCCTATCCCGGGCCGGGTGCGAAGTACCAGATCTCGTCCGAAGGCGGCGCCGAGCCGGCGTGGAATCCCAACGGCAAGGAGCTGCTCTATCGCAGCGGGAACAGAATGATGTCCGTCGAGGTGGCGCTGCGCCACACGTTTTCGGCGGGCCGGGCGCGCATGCTCTTCGAGGGGCAGTACGTCACCCTCGAGGCGCCGCAGACGCAAAGCGCCGCGTTCTGCATTTCGCCCGACGGCCAGCGCTTCCTGATGAACAAGCAAAGCGGCGTGGCCACGCAGATCAACGTCGTGCTGAATTGGTTCGAGGAGCTGAAGCGCCGCACGCCCTCCGGCGCGTGACGCCGGCAGTTGGGAGACGCCTTGCGCGGCCTGCGGAACCTTGGCTCTTGCCCGCTCATGCTACAATTCGCGCATGAGCGAAGCGCAAGAGACTGGCCACTCGCCCGCGGTACCCAAACCCGGCGAAAAGCCTCCCGTGAAGATCCATCGCGTCTGCATCGGCTGCAACAACATGTTCGAAGTCACCATGGATCACATCGACGCGAAACACTGCCCGGCCTGCCACAAAGGCTAGATTCGCTTTTTCCCTGCTTTGCGCTGCCTCGAAAGCTTTCGCTACAATGGCGCCGGTTTTTTTGAGGCGCTGGCATGAAGATTTACAACGAGCAAATCACCATCCAGTCGAAAAAGCTGCGGGAAGTCTTCAACATTACTTCGCAGGTAAAAGCGGCGATGGAAAAGAGCGGCCTCCGCGACGGCATGATTCTGGTCTCATCGCTGCATTCCAATTCCGCGGTCGTCGTGAACGACGAAGAGCCGGGCCTGCTCGAAGACCTCGACGGCTGGCTCAACCAGATGGCGCCGGTCCGCGAGGACTACCAGCACAAGGGCCGGTTCGAAAGCAACTCCTCCGCTCATCTGCAGAGCTTGCTGCTGCATCATCAGGTGGTTGTGCCCTTCACCGACGGCCGGCTCGACCTCGGCCCGTGGCAATTCATATTGTTCGTCGAGCTCGATGGCCAGCGCCCCAAGCGCATCGCCGTGAAGGTGATGGGAGAGTAGGCGCGCTCGGTGGCTCGCGCCGGGCGCAGGCGCCGCCGCCCTACGAGTAGCGCACCCGGCGGACCAGCTCAGGGATCGTGGGGCGCTTCCCGTACATCAGCACGCCCACGCGATAGATTCGCGCCGAGCCGTAGATCACCGCCATCGTGGTCAGCATGAGAATCGCCAGCGACAACGCGATCTGCCAGAACGGCGGAGTCTGGAGCGAAATGCGCAGGGCCATCAGCACCGGCGAAAAAAATGGAATCTCGGAAGGGATAATCGCCGCTCGCGACGAAGGATCGCCGAGCACGAGGCTGTAAATCAACTTGCAGAACACCAGCGGCGCCGCTTGACGCTGCTCTGGCGGCTTTCACCTATCACGAATCACACTCCGGCGCGTCTAACTACCCTGCAGGACGCAATGCTAGAATCCTGCTATTCATGAGCCCCGATTCGCTGATCTACGTCCACGACCTGTGCAAACACTTCCGCACGTTCAAGCGCCGCGAAGGCGTTTGGGGCTCGATTCAGAATCTGTTCGTGCGCGACTACCACACCGTCGCGGCCGTGGACCGCGTCAGCTTCGCCATCGAACGCGGCGAAATGGTGGGCTACATCGGCCCGAACGGCGCCGGAAAATCCACGACCATCAAGATGCTCACCGGGATTCTCGTCCCGACGAGCGGCGAAATTCGCGTCAACGGCTTCGTGCCCTTCCGCCAGCGCCGCCACTACGTCAAGACCATCGGGGTCGTTTTCGGCCAGCGCACCCAGCTCTGGTGGGACATCGCCGTCATCGAATCATTCAAGCTGCTGCGCCGCATCTACGATGTTTCGCAGCGCGATTTCGACGCGCGTATGGAGCGCTTCGACGAAGTCCTGAGCATCCGCGATTACCTGCACACCCCCGTGCGCAAGCTATCGCTCGGCGAACGCATGAGGTGCGATCTCGCCGCCGCGCTGCTGCACAACCCGCCGCTGCTTTTTCTCGACGAGCCGACCATCGGCCTCGACGTGGTCGCCAAAGACCAGATTCGCCGATTCCTCCGCGCCATCAACCGCGAGTTCCGCACCACCGTGCTTCTGACCACGCATGACCTCGACGACATCGAGGAATTGTGCCGCCGCATCATGATCATCGACCGCGGCAAAGTGCTCTACGACGGCCCGCTCTCCCATTTGAAAGAGCGCCTGCTGCGCACCAAGCAGATCAAATTCGTATTGAAAGACCGCGAGCAAGCGGCCGGTGTCGCGATGTTTTCGCGTGATGGACTCGAAGTCGAGCAAGTGGACGAGCTGACCTACCGCATCCGCTTCGACCGCCTGAAAGTCGCCACCGCCGACCTGATCCGCCAGATTCTCGGCGCCGTCGAAGTACGCGACCTGCTCATCGAAGACGAGCCCATCGAGGAAATCGTCAAGCGCATCTACGCCGGCGAAGCCCTCCATGAGGTCGGCGCGTGAGCAGTTGGGCTCAGGGACTGGCGCCTTACGCCGAGTTTTCGCGCGTGGGGTTCGTCAATATTCTGGCGTTCCGTCTGCGCTACTTCACCGGCATCATCACCTATTTTCTCAACGTCACCGTGTACTTCTTCATCTGGAGCGCCATTTTCCGCACCACGAGCGCGATCGCCGGCTACACGCTCCCGCAGATGCTCACGTACGTCAGCGTGGGGTGGATCATTCGCTCGTTCTACTGGAACACGATCGACCAGGAAATGGCCTACGAGGTGATCGAAGGCAAGATCGCCATGGACCTGATCAAGCCCGTCTCCGTGCAATGGATGTGGATTTGCCGGGCCATGGGCGAGTCGGCATTTCGCCTGGGGCTGCTGACGCTGCCCACGGCGATTGTCGTCGCCCTGGTGTTTCCCGTGCGAGGCCCGGCGTCGCGCGAGGATTTTCTGCTCTTTCTGCTCGCCGTTGCGGGCAGCTTTTTCCTCATGGCCGCGATCAACTTCATGATCGGGACGTGCGCGATCCCGCTAAAGTCGATCCTGGCGCTGATTCGCGCGAAGTACTGGCTGATCGAGCTGCTTTCCGGCCTGCTGATTCCCATCGCCTTCTTCCCGGACAAGCTCGCAAGGGCGCTCGCGTGGCTTCCGTTCGAGCACATCGCTTACACGCCGCTGCAAATCTATCTCGGGAAGCTCGACCGCGCTCACGCGCTCGGCGCGCTCGCCATTCAATGGCTCTGGGTCGCGGCGCTGCTGCTGCTCGCGCACCTCTGGTGGGATCGCGCCTCGCGCAGAATCACGATTCACGGAGGATGATGGAACGCTAGAAGCCAAAGTGCCTGGTCATTCTGAGTCCGCCGCGGCGGACCAAGGATTTCAGCGTAGTGCCCGGCGCGCAACAAGCGACAAAAGGCAAAACCAGCTATGACGCCGCTTACATCCAATCCGGCAATCGAAGAGAAAAAAGGATCCACCACGCCCCTCGCCAGCATCCAGCGCCACATTCTGCTTTTCTACGACTACTTCACGCAGTACGCCAAAGTGCGCATCAGCTACCGCGGCGACTTTTTCGTGAGCCTGGGCACGAGCTTTGCGGCCACCGTCTTCGCCCTGGCGTTCATGGTCGTGCTGTTTCAGAAAGCGCCGCAGCTGGCCGGCTGGCGCTTCGAAGAGCTTCTATTTCTCTGGGGCTTCACGCTGATTCCCTACGGTATGTTCAACGTCATCAGCCTCAATCTCTACGACTTCGGCAACAACTACATCATCGAGGGGAAATTCGACCGCGTGCTGCTGCGCCCGGTTTCTTCGCTCTTTCAGGTGCTGTTCGAGACGTTTCGCATCGAATCGCTGCACGAAATTGCCGCCGGCCTTTTTTGCATGTGGTGGGCGTCGCGCGCGCTCGGGCTCCACTGGACCGCCGCCATGATCGCCACGCTCGCTTTCTACGGCCTCTGCGCCGGCGTGATTTACGTCTCGATCTTTCTGCTGCTCAGCGCCGTCTCGTTCTGGTTCGAAGACCGCATCGGCGTTCATCCGCCGGTCTGGAACGTGATTGCTTTCGGCCGCTGGCCGCTTTCCATCTACAGCGCCGCCGTTCAATTCTTCCTTTGCTGGATCATTCCCTTCGGGCTCGCATCGTTTTACCCAAGCGCGCGGCTGCTCGGCCGTGGCGTGACGCCGCAATACCTGCCGTTCGTACCCGTCGTCGCCATCGCCTTCCTGACGCTGGCCGTCTCCGTCTGGAATTTCGGCACGCGCCACTACGCCTCTACCGGCTCGTAGCCCACCGGGGCACCAGGCATCTAGGGTTGCGTCCGGCAAATCACTCGCATCAAGCGGGCGCAGCATGCTGCGCCCCTACAAGGACTTACTGGATCGGACTTGTTTCACGTATTTCCGAGACGCGACACCAGCTTCATGGCTCACCGGGGAATTGAGACATGGAAATCCCAAGCGAAGAGAAAACCGAAGGTTGAGAGGCTTCGGCAAGAACTAACTTTCGGAGAGAAAACGAGGCCAAGAGAGAAACGGAAGAAGAAGTGACGCCGGCGACCCGAGACTACTCGACTTTCAGAATCAAGATCACGCGGTCATCGTCGTGAGCGCCGCCGCGTGAGAACAGATCGACTTCCCTGAAAACCGACTCGACGATGTCCCCGGCCGGACGCGTGCGTTCCTTGGCCACGAGCTGTGCGAGCCGCTCCTGGCCGAATTCCTCGTCCTGGCGGTTCATCGCTTCGGTGATTCCGTCCGTGCAGCCCACAAAAATGTCGCCGGGCTCGAGGTGGACAAGTCCGCGGTCGAAGTGCTGGTTGGGGAAGAGTCCCACGACCATTCCGCCCTCGCGCAGATAGTGCACCGTGCCATTCGGGCGCACCACGGCAGGGGGCACGTGGCCGGCGTTCACGTAGTGCAAGGTGCGGTGCGGCTGATCGAGCAGGCCGACGAACATGGTCATGTACTTTTGCCCGCGCGTATCGGAGAGAATCATGTCGTTGAGCGACTCGACCAGGCGTTCGAGCGAATGCAGGTGCGCGAGCAGGGCGTGCAGCGTGGCCTGGAGATTGGCCATGACCATGGCCGACCCGACGCCTTTGCCCTCGACGTCGGCCACGACCGCAAGCGTGGTGTCCGGGCCGAGCGGAATGAAATCGTAGTAATCACCGCCGCATTCGAGCGATGCGCGGTGCGAGACGGCGATGTCGAAGCCCGGCAGGCGCGGCGGCCGCTCCGGCAGAAGTCCCAGTTGAATGCTGCGCGCCAGCGCCAGATCGCGTTCCATGCGCTGCTTGGCGACCATCTCGCGGTGCAGCTGGGCGTTTTCCAGAGCGAGCGCGACGTGGTCCGATATGCTGCGCAGCATCGCCGCGTCCCCCGGCGTGAACGCGCCGCTCTTCTTGTTCAGGAGCTGCAACACGCCGATGGTTTGTCCGTCCTTGTTGCGAATCGGCAGGCATAGCAGGGAGCGGGTGCGAAAACCGAGGCGCAGATCGAACTCGGATTCAAAGCGCGGGTCGGCATAGGCATCAGCCAGATTGACTTCTTCGCCGTTCTGCGCCACCCACCCGGCAATGCCCCGGGTCACCGGCAATCGGATTTCGTGCTGCTCCAGACCGAGGCCCACCAGGGACCAGATCTCGTTTCGCTCGTGGTCCATCAGGAAAACGGTGCCGCGCTCTGCGCCGGTGTGCCGCGTGGTGAGCTGCAGGATGATGTTCAGAAGCTCGGCCAGGTCGAGCGTGGAGTTCAGCCGCTTGGTGGCTTCCACGATGGTGGAGAGCTCGATGACGGCATGGCGGCGCTCGCTGCTTTCCAGCGCCACCTCGGCATAGCGACGGAAGAGATCGAGCCATCCGCGCGTCCGCTCGTCGAGCTTGCCGCGTGTGCTCGCTTCGAGGACGCCCACGACGGCGCCGTTGCGCCCCAGCGCCCAGGTGTGGCTCTTCCCGTTCGAGACCACCGAACGCTTGCCGCGAACCACGCTGTCCACACGCGCGGGGTCGGCCGCAGGCAGTTCGCCGCTCTCTTCCCACACCGTGGGCGTGCCGTTGACGACGCGCCACAACCGCGCCCCCTCCAGTCTCCCCGGCCCCGCCAGCACCCGCACCATCTGCGCGGCCAGCTCGCCGGGCTCGAAATCGGGATTCAAGGTGGCAATGACTTGATCGAGAATCGCGAGCGGAGAAAGAGGCGCGCCACGCGGGCTGGGCTTCCGCTTCATGAGAAATTTCCCTTGTAGTGGACCGCGAGAATGGTGATGTCGTCCGACTGCGGGGCCCCTTCGGTGAAGGCGCGCATCCCTTCGCGAACGGCGTCGCACAACTGATCGGCGGCGTCGCCGGAGAATTTCTCCAGGATCTCGCGAAGCCGCGATTCCTCGAACAATTCGTTGCGGGGGTTGTTGGCTTCCGATACGCCGTCGCTGTAGATCACCAGGAAATCGCCGGGCTCGAGTTTGGTTCGGGAGCTTTCGTACTCGGCCTCGGGAAACATTCCCACGGGAAAATTGGGTGAGCCGAGCCCTTCGAGCGCGCCCGACTTGCGGCGCAAAATCGGAGGAACGTGCCCCGCGTTGACGTACTCGAAGCGCCCCGATTTGTCGAGGATCCCGTAGAACACGGTGGCATAGCGATCCTCGCCGCTGCGCTCGCACAGATACTGGTTCACGCGCTGGAAGATGCCCGCGAGGGCGATGTCCATGGCCGCGGTGGTGAAGAACACGCCCTGCAACAGAGTGGCCAGCAGCGCCGCCGAAATGCCCTTGCCGGAGACGTCGCCCACGAAGAATCCGTGGCGGCCGCCGCCGAGCTCGATCACGTCGAAGCAATCGCCGCCCACGGAGTGGCACGCGAGGGTCGATCCCGCCACGGCCACGTTGGGCAGATTCGGCAGGGACTTCGGCAAGAGCGTCTTCTGAATGCCACTGGCAATTTCGATTTCGTGGTCCAGCCGCGCTTTCGCGCGCGAGGCCGCAAACAGCCGCGCGTTCTCGATCACGGTGGCGGCTTCGCGCGCCAGAGTGCGCAGCACGTCGCGATCCAGGTCCGTGAACGCGCTCGAAGGAACATGGCTATCCATGTACAGGACACCGAGCAGCTCGCCCTGCCGCGTCGAGATGGTGGCGTCGAGCGTCTCGATCACCGGCAGCTTGTCGATAGGGATGGCCACGACGGTGTGCAGCTCCAGGCGCGCCACGCTCTCCGACTGGCTCACGCCGGGCGTGTCGCCCATATCGCTGACGATCAGCTCGCGCCGGGTGTTCACCACGCGCTTTACGACGCTCTGCGAAACCTGCAGTTGATCGGGACGCAGAGTGCCGCGCTGGGAATCCCGCGCCACCACCATTTGCAGCTCTCCTGTGAGACTTGCCAGCAGCAGCACTCCTCTTTCCGTGCGCGTCACCTGGATGGCGGCGTCCACCACCGCCGTGAGCACCTCTTCGAGCGAAAGGCCCGTGCCCATTTTCCCGGCCACCTCGAGCAGCACGCCCAGGTGGTAGAGCTCGCGGGAACCCGGCTGCGTCGGCGCCGGAGCCTCCACGCGCTCGACCAGTTCCTCGATCGTGGCTCCCTCGCCCAGATAGACGAGCTTGTAGGAGTCGGCCATACCGAAATCGATGCGGTCTTTCGGTTGGAGCTCGTGCCGCAGCACTTTCTCGCCGTTGACGAAGGTTCCGTGGCGGCTTCCCAGATCCTCCAGCATCCAGGTGCCATTCACAGCGATGATTTGAGCCTGCTGGCGGCTGATGCGGCTGTCGCGCAGGGTCAGTTCCGTGCCAGCTTGCCGCCCGATGCGGAAAGGCGAGCCGCTGACGGCCACCTCGCGGCGGACGCCGCTCGGTTCAATCACGATGAGTCGCGGAGCGCGTGCCATGGGCTCTGGTTCGTACGGCGGGGGCGAATCGCCTCCAGGAACGATTCGTTGACACGCTCATGGTAGGTAAACTGAAGGCCGAAGTAAATACCTCTCGTAGTGGGACTTGGCGCGTGGCCGCCCAGGGCGGTGACCAGGCCTTCGGCGGATTGACGCGCACCGGCCCGCCACCTAAGATGGCGGGGCGTTGAGGAGAGGCGAATGAAGATTAGCCGGCTGACGCTGCTTTTTGTCCTTGCCTTCGTGGTGTCCGCGTCCGATTCTCCGGACACGCGTGAAATCACCGCTCCGAAGTCCGTCACTTCGCTACTGGAGCCGGGCGCGGGGCCCGTGCCCATCGACGACCTGTTTTTCACGCGCCGGACGGGCGGCGGCGCATGGTCACCGGACGGCAAGCAAGTGGTTTTTACGACGAACATGACCGGAAGGGCAAATCTGTGGAAGGTAAGCGCCGACGGCGGCTGGCCGATCCAGCTGAGCCAGTCCGATGACAGGCAGTCCGGGGCGGTGTGGTCGCCGGACGGCGAGTGGATCGTGTTCCAGTCGGATCAGGGCGGAGGCGAAATCTACGATCTCTTCGCGATTCCGTCGAACGGCGGCGAAATCGTCAACCTGACGAACACGCCCGAGATTTCCGAGTCGAATGCCGTATGGTCTCCCGACGGCGAGCGTCTGGCGATCTCCTACAAGCCGAAGACCTCCTCGGTAGTGGACGTGGCCCTCCTCGACTGGAAGACGCGCAGCGTGCGCAACCTGACGAACGAGAAAACCAAGGATCACATCTGGGGCGGCGGCGTCTGGAGCCCCGATTCGAAAGTCCTGTACACGACGCGGTCGAATGCAAGCTTTACCGATGTGGATATCTACCGCGTCGATGTCTCTAGCGGCGCCCAGGAGAATCTCACGCCGCACGAAAGCCTGAACCGTAACCAGGTCAATTCGATTACGCCCGACGGCCGCATTCTGCTGATTACGTCCGACAAACCGGGCGGCTATCCCAACGTCGCGCTCCTCGACGTCAGCAACAAGAAAGTGACCTGGGTGACCGACGTGAAGTGGGAGGCTGGCGGCGGCGACATTTCGCCCGACGGCAAGAGATTCACCTACACCATCAACGAAGATGGCCGCACGGACGCCTACTTGGGCGACATGGCCACCCGAAAAGGACGAAAGATCAATTTTCCGCCGGGACTCAATTTTTATTCGGGCAACCCAAGCGGTTTCGCGAAGGGCGGGAGCCTGCTCGTTTCGCATCAGAGCTCCACAGAGCCGGGCGACCTCTGGATCTACGACGCGGCGTCGCAAAGCGCCCGGCAATTAACCTATTCGGCGATCGCCGGCCTGACCGCCGCCAAGATTCCGGGATCCAATCTGGTTCACTACAAGAGCTTCGACGGGAAAGTGATCAGCGCGTTCGTCTGGATTCCGTTCAATTTGAAGCGCGACGCCTCGCATCCCGGCATCGTGCTCCCGCACGGCGGCCCCACCGGGCAGATGGTGGATTTCTTCAACAGCACAGTGACGGCGCTGGTCACGCGCGGCTACGTTTGCATCGCGCCCAACGTGCGCGGCTCGACCGGCTACGGCATGGATTTTCAAAGGGCTAACGTGAAGGACCTCGGCGGCGGCGATTTACAGGACGAAGTCTATGCGGCGCGGTTCCTCACCGAAACGGGCTACGTGAACGCGAAGAGAATCGGAATCACCGGCGGCTCCTACGGCGGCTACATGACTCTGATGGCTATCGGCAAGACGCCCGACGTGTGGGCTGCGGGAGTCGAGGAATACGGGATAATCAACTGGCTCACAATGCTCCAGCATGAAGACCCGTTGCTGCAGGAGTACGAGAAGACGCTTCTCGGCGATCCCGTAAAGGACCGCGCGATTTACGAAGCCGATTCGCCTCTCGCCTACATTCGCAACGCCAAAGCCCCGCTGCTGGTTCTACAGGGAGACAACGACATACGCGTCCCCAAAGAAGAGGCCGAACAGGTGGTGCAGGCGCTGAAAGAAGCGGGCAAGATTGTGGACGCGCACTATTATGCCGCCGAGGGCCACGGCTTCGCGAAGCGCGAGAACCAGATCGATGCCATTCGCCGCACCGTGGAATGGTTTGACCGCCACCTGAAGAACAAAAACTGAAGTCCAACTTTTCTCGCTCGCATCCGGATGCGCTGCTCTCGCGCGCGGGCTGCGGCCGGAGCGGTTCGGCAGGCAAGAAGGCGCCGCCATAGGCGCGTTGCTGTCTTCGGCATGCGGACGCTTGGAAAGGGCCGCACGCTGGTGTCGCGTCTCGGAAATACCTGAAACAAGTCCGATCCAGTAAGTCCTTGTAGGGGCGCAGCATGCTGCGCCCGCTTAATGCGAGTTACTTACCAGACGCAACGCTAGGAGGATTTCAGGGCATGAGCCTGGACTTCCCAGGCATTGCTGAGCCGCCGGACTGTTTCGCGGAGCCGCACGGCAAGATCGACCACGGTTTGCAGGCGGTGCGTGTCCACAGCGGGCAAACGGTCGCGGTGCGCCAGCAAGAGCTCGGCGTTGCCGAGGATTCCCGTGAGCGGGTTGTTGATCTCGTGACGGAAGATTTCAGCGATATCTTCCGGCAGCTCCGCCCAGGGAGCGCCCAGCGATGCTTCGGACCGTTCCGCCCAGCGCAGCCGCCGCTCGATCAGAGCTGCTGCGACAGCGATGAAATCGCCCACGCGCGCAACGAGCTCCACGTCTCCTTCGGCCACGAGCTGGGAAGCCTGGGTCTGCTGTTCATGCGCGGTCAGAAGCACGACCGGCGCCGTTTCGGTGAGCTGGCGGAGCGTTTCGATCACCGGAGCTTCGTCCAGGAAGGCGTCGTCGAGGAAGATGACGCGGGGCGTAATGTGCCTCAGACGCTCGCGCAACTGCGCGAGGCCTGACACCGCGGAGACGGCGTGGAGCCGGCCCCAATGCTCGGCTTCGGAAGCAAGCTTCGCTGCCAGCTCGGAGTCCGGCGTAGCCAGCAACGCACAGGGCCGGCGCGAGGTCACGGCTCTCTTAGCGGTCGCATTCATCGTTCCTAGGGGCCCGAATTCGCGGTCCGTGCATGGGCAGCGGGCAGCGGCGCGAAATCGCTGCGCGTCCCCTCTCGATCGAGGAGCCGGTTTACGGCAATCTTCAGCTCCTCGACCAGAAACGGCTTGGCGAGGTACGGCAGCCTGCTCGATTCCAGGAACTCGAGCGTGCGCGGCGCCAGCGTATCCCCGGTGACGAAAAGGATGCGCTTCGCCAGCGGGCTTCCGGCGCGAACCAGCGCGTCGAAAAACGCCGGGCCGTCCAGGCGGGGCATGCGCAGGTCGCAGATCACAAGATCGTACCGGCTCCGAGAAACACGCGTCAGTCCTTCCTGGCTATCCAGCGCCGCTTCCACCCGATGACCCTCTTCCCGCAGCACATCCACGATGAGCTGCGCCACGGTGGGCTCGTCTTCCACCACCAGGATTCTGCCGGCGGGCGCCGCCGAGGCCGGAAGGAAGCCACTGGGCACGGGTTTCTCTTCTGCGGGGACAGCCACGACCGGCAACTCGACGGTGAATTTTGCTCCCGCGCCGGGGTGGCTGTCGAACGTCACTTCTCCGCCGTGCTGTTTCACGATTCCGTACACGATGGAAAGGCCCAGCCCGGTTCCAACGCCCGGCGGTTTGGTCGTGAAGAACGGGTCGAACACGCGGGAAGCGATGTCGGGCGGGATGCCTGGGCCGTCGTCTGAAACTTCGAGCGAAATGCGGTCGCTTCCGAGACGCCTCGTGCGCATCCAGACACGCCCTTGCCCGCGGCCTGCCAGCAGCGCCTGCTCGGCGTTCACCAGCAGGTTCAGCACCACCTGTTGAAGCTGGTAGGGATCCGCCAGAGTCTCCGGGAGGTTCGGCGCCAGATCGCACTCCGTGAGGATGTTCTCGACTTTGAGCTCGTAGCTCCGGAGGGCCAGGGTGCGCTCGACAATCTCGTTCAAATCCACGCGCGTGCGTTCCGGACTGGTTTCGCGGGCGAAGTACAGAAGGTTCTTTACGATGCGCCGGGCGCGCTCGGCTTCCTGGTAAATTCTTTTCGCCTCGGAAAGCTGCGCGGGCTCCAGCCCGTGCCCCAGCAGGAGCTGGCCGTAACCCATAATCGCCGTGAGCGGATTGTTGAGCTCATGGGCGATCCCCGACACGAGCTGCCCGAGCGCCGCCATCTTCTCGGTCTGGAGAATGTGCGGCTGCATTTGCGCCGTGCGCCAGCTGCCCTGAACGCGCTGGGCCACTGGTTTCTCCTCCAAGCTGGCCAGCAAATGCCGCGACTCCGGAAGAATCGCGCGAAAACAAACTTTGATGGTACCGCCGCTCGGGAGCACGGCCTCAAAGGCCGCGCGGTTCGTCTCGGCGGCCTGCTTGCACCACGTACCAAAGCTTGCAGCGTCGCCAGCAGCAAGGAGGCCGGCAAGACGCGCCGAGCCCGAGTCCAGATTTGCCCCACGCAGCCGCTCTCGCGCGCGGTGGTTGGCCGCGCAAATGGCCCCGCCGGCGTCCAAGACGATGAGCGCTTCGACGCTCGACTCGAACACCGCTTCAAATGCGCTCGTCGCCGCTTTGTCTTTTGCGTCCAAGGTCCATCCATGCCGGGAAAAGACATCGTGGGAGTCGCGGGCGGCGGAGAGAGCGAGGGTGCCGGCGTTTTTCATCGACTCCTCACCATCGCGTCCTGCACGATCCAGTAACCGCAAAGCGCGGCGAGACCGACGGCAACGCTGTATTCCAGCCACAGCCGGAGAATCCGAACAGAGCGCTTGTGGTCCTCGTAACGCCCTTTGGCTTTCATGACTGAATCGCTTGCATAACCCAGACCAAGTGTGCCGGCCAACTAAAGTCCGTATTTGCAAGCAATTGGCGGATGCCCGGGATTTAGCGCAGATGACCTCTTCCCATTTCGGCACGGTTCTTCCCGCGTAGGAAACTCGGCCCAAGCGATTGCAAGCTGGAAGAATTCGGATCCGAGAACCACGGAAAAGGGGCGAGATCAGCTCAAATCCGTTGCGGACTGCGCTTCGTATTGTTTCAGCTTGCGGTAGAGCGTGGTCTTGCCGATCCCCAGTAAGCGCGCGGCGGCGAGCTTGTCGCCGCCCACTTCGCGCAGCGCTCGAAGGATCGCGCGGCGCTCCAGCTCTTCGAGAGGCACCACTTCGTCGTTCACCGGGAGACGGTCGCCCGCTCCATGGTGGAGGCTCGACGGAAGGTCGTTCACGTGGACAATCGGGCCTGATCCCAGCGCCACGGCGCGCTCGATGGCATTTTCGAGTTCCCGGACGTTCCCGGGCCACTCGTAAGCCATCAGACGGGTCATGGCTTCCTCGGAGATCGTTCGAGTTCGTCCGCTCGAGTCGCTGAACTTCTCGAGGAACGAATTGACCAGCAGCGGGATATCGCCCTTGCGCTCGCGCAGCGACGGCAGTTTGATCTGCACCACGTTGAGCCGGAAGTACAGGTCCTGCCGGAAGGTCCCCTGGCGCACACCGGCCTCCAGATCGCGGTTGGTGGCGGCGATGACCCGCGTTTCAATCGAAACGCGGCCGGTCGAACCCACCTGTTTGATTTCCTTTTCCTGCAGTGCGCGCAGGATCTTGGCCTGCAGGTCCACCGGCAAGTCGCCGATTTCATCCAGGAACAGCGTGCCATTGCCGGCAGTCTCCATCAGCCCCTGCTTGGTGTGCATGGCTCCGGTGAAGGCGCCCTTGACGTAGCCAAAAAGCTCCGACTCGATCAGAGTGGGCACCAGCGCCGAGCAGTCCACCGGGACGAACGGCCGGTTTCGCCGCGACCCGGAGAAGTGGATGGACTTGGCCGCAAGCTCCTTTCCCGTCCCGCTTTCCCCCAGGATGAGCACCGGATAGCTGTGTTGGCTCACTTTCTCGATCAGCCGGTACACGCGCTGCATTTTCGGCGAAATGCCGAGGAGGCCCCCAAATCCGGGGCGCGTGCGCAGTTGTTCGCGCAGGACGCGGTTTTCCTGATCCATCTCCAGCGTGCGCACGGCGCGTTCCAGCTTGCTGCGCAGTTCGGGAACCTGGAATGGCTTGGTGACGTAGTCCACCGCGCCCATGCGCGTGGCTTCCACCGCGCTCTGAATCGTTCCATACTGCGTCAGCACCATGACCGCGGTCTGCGGATGCAGCTCGCGGATGCGCTTCAGCAGCTCCAGCCCCCCCAGCTGCGGCACGCGCAGATCGGTGATGACGATATCTACGGGAAACTGATCGAGGATCTCGAGCGCCTGCTCGGTGGTCGAGGCGGTCCGCGTGCGCAAGCCCGACTCACTGGCCACGTCGCGGCAAAGCTCCCGAGTGGCGTTCTCGTCGTCCACGATCAAGGCAGTCATGGCGACCGGCTGGGTCGGTGCTTCCGCTGTGGCAGTCCCTTCGGCTCCGCCGCTAAACGGCTTCATTCCGTTCCTTTCCGAACTGCGGTTTCAAATTCAGAAGCAACGTGCATACCATTTGGGCACAGCGCGCAGTGCGTTCAGTGCAAAAGCTTTGACCATTCAGAAGAAAGAATCAGGGCAGGGAGTCTAGAGTCAAAACGGGAAGATTCACAAGTCCGTAATAGTACGTATCGATGTAACTTCTTGTTTTTCAGCGGAATACAACTTCGGGAAGCGGAGAACGCCCACTATGGGAGGCTGTCCCGAAACCAGTTAGCGTTGCGTCCGGCAAAATAACTCGCATCAAGCGGGCGCAGCATGCTGCGCCCCCTACGTCCTAACGCACGGTCACGTTCGAAGAACATGTGGAGGTCTGTCCCGCTCCGTCGTCTATCCGCACCGTCAGGGTATAGCTTCCGGGCGCAACGCCCTTGGAGTCCCAACGCGCGTACGGCCCGCTGCCGTTGATGGTTCCTCCTGTAGCTGTCCAGCTATAGTTCAGGGGATGCCCCTGAGTGTCGATCGCGTTGACCATCGCCTGCACAACGCCGCCTGCCGCTACCGAGGCCAGATCGACGGCGCAATTGGAAGTCAGCGAGTCGCCGCCACCTGCGGGCCGCCCGGCCGTTTCGGCGGGCGCCCCCGCTCCTCTGTGACCAAAGGCGAACCCCAGCTTGGCGACGAATCCGTTGCGATCGACATGCTGCGACAAACTGAGCGAATATCTGTAGCCGGCATCGAGGGCCACATTCTTCAAAAGATAGAGGCGCACGCCCTCGACGCTGTCCACCGGGTCGCGCGCTCCGAACGTCGTGTTGGGGATTCCATTGCCGACGAACAGGGTCGCGCTGTATTCGGTGATCACCTGGATTCTCTTCTGCGGAAACATCAGCAATCCCACGCCTGCGGAAAACTGATCGGAGAGCCGCAGATGTTCGACCTGGGTCGTCGTTCCGCCCCCGGTCACAGGAACCGTGACCATGAAGCTCGAGTCCGGGGTAAAGCGGTATCCCAGGTTCACCACCGCCACGATGCTGCGATGCAGGACATGCTTGCTGACTTCCGCCCCGATGCCGTAGCCGAACTTCCCGTACTGCACTTCGTTCTTGACCAGGTCGTTGAACGAAGTGCTGGTGGGAATGTAGAAGTCGTTGCGGATCGAGAAGCTGAACGGGCCCCCGCGCCGCTCGGACATCAGCCCGATCTTGAAACCCAGATCATACTCGCCGACGCCTCCGCCGTTGTGCGAAGCGAAGGGAAAGTCCTCCACGTATGCCGGCCGGAAACCCGTGGCCGGAAAGATGGATTGATAGATGGTATTCTGAAATTGCGTCGAAGGATTGAACGGCACGTTGAGACTCAGGAAGCTCGGCGTGTCCACGTGAATGTGCTCGTGCGCGTTGATCTGCGCGAAAAGCGAAAGCCAGCGGTTCACGCCAATGCCCAAGGCCGGCCCCGCCTGCAGCACGGTGATATCGCCGGGCATGCGAGAAATCTTGTTTACTCCGGCGGTAAAATCGAAAGCGCCTCGCGGCAGGGTCTCGCCGGTCTCCAGCGTGAAGAGGCCCTCATTCCCGTTCCACGCCGGCATGGGATTCCAGCGCGGCGCCTCCTGTTCGGCCTTCGGGCGTCCGTAAATGTCTCCGGAAGCGGGCGCGGGTGCAGGCGCCGGAGCGGGAGCCTCGAGAGTCGCGCCAGCGTCGTTTGGGGGCGCTTCGGCGGCCTTCGCCGCCGGCGTGTTTACCGCGGCCGCAGGGGCATCGCTGTCCTTTCGATCCGCCGTCTTGTCATCCGCGATGCCGGCAAAAGCAACCAAGAAGACCACACTGCATAGAGCCGCAGCACGTCCAAAGAGTCTCATCCGCTCCTCCGAGTGCGCCACGAAGCACGCAATTTTGCCTGTCCCCGGTATGTCTTGCAAGAAGGAAACCGACCGACGGCTCGTTGTCGCCCGAAAGTGCAACCGGCAGTTGCAGTGGGGGAGTGAGCGGTCGGTCTGCCTGGCCCGGCGGATTATAGTCCACGCGCCCTTAGTCTTGCAGAACTTTTTGCAAGCAACTCCCGGGTTCCACCGAGGGAACAGCGCCAAAAGCTTCAGGCCACCCAGCGCTTCGAGCGATCATCTTAGTTCCGAGTCAGGAGCCCGCTTTCCAGCCCCGGCAGGAAGCGCCCGACCAATCGAAAGAGGTGCACATGAACGGCTCAACCAGGATCTTGTGTTTGGCGGCTCTGCTGGCGCTCGCCGGTGTGTCCGCGTTTGCGCAGACCCAGCCGCCTGATTCGCCAGCGCCCGCGGCTCTGCCGCCCGCAGCGCCGCAAGCCGGACCCGATCAAGTGCCGGCGGGAACGCGCTTGCTGATTGGCCTACAAGACGACCTCAGCACGAAAGAGGACAAGGCTGGAAAGCGCTTCAAGGCTCGCACGCTCGAGCCGCTGACCGCCGCCGATGGAACGGTCCTCCCACCCGGCGCCGAAATCTACGGCCACGTCGATAAAGTCGAATCTGCCGGAAAAGTCGGCCGCGCGCGCATGTGGCTCACGTTCGACGACATCGCCGTCCCCGGCGGGCGGCGTCCGCTGGTCGCCGACTTGACCGACGCTCCCGGCGTTCATTCGCTGCGAGTGGCCTACGACCACGAAGGCGAAATCGAAGCGCCCAAGAGCAAGCGCGAACAGGAAATCCAGGCCACGGCCGAAGCGGCGCTCGTGGGCGCCCAGGCGGGAGTGGCGGCGCACGACAAGAAACAGGCCGCCGAAGGCGCGGCCATCGCCGCCGCCAACGCCTTCCTGGTCACCTCCGGCCTCGGCCAGGACATCCGCCTGCCGAAGGACACCAAACTCGAAATCGTGCTGGCGCGTCCGCTGTACCTCGGCTCGCGCTAGCACCGAAGCGCCGGACTTCCGAAGCGGCCGGACACCGTGGAACTCGCCGCTGCCGGACTTTGCCCAGAGCAAGAAAGAAGGCTATAAACTGGTAGCTGTGAAGCCGAAGAGCAGTGGCTCCCGTAAGCAGTCCTCGTTCCGAAGCGCATGGCGGAGCCTGCCTGCGCGAGTCAGTCTCGTTTGGCTGGGCTTGAGCGCGCTGGCTTTCGGCTGCGCGGCGCAGGTGCGGGCGCAATCTCAGCCGCCCCCCGCCGTTCCGGGAGTCGCGGCGAGCGGCGCGCAGTCCAATCAGCAAATCCCCGGAAGCATCAACGGGACGATTGTCGATCCGTCGGGAGCCGCCGTGCCAAAAGCCCGCGTTGCACTGGCTGGCGAAGATCAATCCGTCAAACGTGAAACGCTAACCGACGACAACGGACAATTCTCTTTCGATGGCGTGGCGCCCGGGCCCTTCCAACTAGCCATTGCCGCGCCGAATTTCAAGACGCAAATATTCTCCGGCAGCTTGCATCCCGGAGAGATTTTCGTGGTTCCGCAGATTTCTTTGACTGTCGCCACAGAGTTCACCCAGGTGACGGTGGGGCCCTCGCAGGTCGAACTGGCCGAGACGCAAATCAAGGAAGAAGAGCAGCAGCGAGTATTCGCCGTCATTCCCAATTTTTACGTCACCTACCTGGGCGACGCGGTTCCGCTCACCTCGAAGCAAAAATTTGAGCTGGCCTGGAAGGCGACGACTGACCCTTTTACTTTCGCCATAACCGCCGTGGGCGCGGGCTTTCAGCAGGCGACCAATCAGTTCGGCGGATACGGGCCGGGCGTGCAAGGCTATGCCAAGCGCTACAGCGCCTCATACGGCGACTATGTTTCCGGAACGTTCCTGGGAGACGCCATTCTGCCGTCGCTCTTCAAGCAGGACCCGCGCTACTTTTACAGGGGAACCGGAAGCAGGCGTTCGCGGCTCCTCTATGCCCTCTCTCGGTCTGTGATCACTAGGGGTGACAATGGACGCTCCCAGCCGAACTACTCGAAAATCCTCGGTGACCTCGCCTCCGGCGGCCTCTCCAATCTCTACTATCCCGCGAATGACCGCAGTGGAGCGGGTTTGACCTTCGAAAACGCGGCGATTGGGCTCGCGGAGGCTGCGGTGGTCAACGTCTTTCAGGAGTTTGTCGTTCGCAAGCTGACGCCGAATCTTCCCAGCCGCAATTCGCCCGAACCCTGAGGCGGACTCCGCAGGGCATCGACGTCGCAGGGGCGGAGCATGCTGCGCCCTGCGACAACAGCTGCGCACAGACAGGCCTGCCTGCCGGCAGGCAGGATTGTCTGAGCCACTACTGCAAATGGAACAGGCTTCACGTGGCGCCCGCAATCTTGCCTGTGCGCGTGTGGCAGCGCCGGCGTCTCGCCACCACAACGGCAAGGCGCCACCTCTTGGGCGCAGTTATGCTGCGCCCCTACGGCAGCTTGGCGTATTCGGCTTTGGCTTCCTTGAGGATGGGGATGGCGGGGTCGGCGTCCTTCCAAAGCGCGAAGAAATCCTGGTAGGCGGTGCGCGCCTTGCCCGCGTCGCCGGCCATCGCGTAGGCGCGGCCCAATTGCAAGTGCGCGAGCGCCCCGATCACGGAATTGAGCACCACGCCCGGATGATCCAGGATTTTCTGGAACTCCGCGGCGGCTTCGCTGTTGCGGTGCAGCAGCAAGTAGGCCTGGCCGCGCTCGTACACGGCCACCATGGATCTAAGACGCGACAGGTCGTAGGGCAGAACGGGTTGGAGAATCTCGAGCGCTTTGGCGCCGTTGTTGCGGTCCAGCTCGATGGCGGCGTGAATGCTCGGCAGGCGGTACAAGTTGGCATGCGAATCGGAAGGGCGCTCCTTGGTCATTTCGGCGGCCAGCGATTCGGCGCCAGCCGTATCGCCCGCGCGGGCGAACGCAAGAGCCGTCTCGCTCTTGATGACGAACGAGGAGTCGAGGGCGAGCGCCGCCGCGGCGGTTTTCCGCGCGGCAGCCGCATCGCCGACCTCCGCTTCGTCCTGGGCCTGGGCGGCCAGCGTGAGGGCCGCCAATTCCTTGTTGCCGGTGGTCTTGCCGGTTTCGGCCGAGCGCGCATACAGGCCCCGGGCCTTTTCAAGATGGCCGAAGTAAGCTTCCGACGCTCCAGCAAAGAAAAACGCGCGGGTGGCGGTGCTGGGTGCAGCGCTTGTAAGAAAGGCGATTTCGCGCGCCATCGCCGGCGCGTCGTGCCGCAGGAAGGCCAGCTCGTACAGCACGATGTGCAGATTGGGCGCGTCCACTTTTCGCGCCATCAGCTGGCTGACGGTCGCCTGGGCCTCATCTAGGCGGCCCAACCCGATGTAGGTGAAGGCGAGCACGCCGTTGGCGATGCTGTCGTCGGGAACGTTGCGGACGGCCTGGAGAGCTTCCGGCAAGGCCTTGTCCCATTGGCCGAGATCCGAGTGCTCCACGGCGAGGTTATTCGGCGCGGTCATTTCACGCGGATAGGTCTGCGCCCAAAGCTGATAAACCTGCATGGCCTGCACGCGATCCCCGGTGACATTCTCTAAGTAGTGCGACTCGATGTAGAACCGCTCCGGCTCGCTGGCGCGATCGCGCAGCTCGTAAGCCTTCTTGGTGTATTCGGCGCCGAGGGTCGGCTGGCCCAGATTGGCTTCGATTTGGCCGAGGACGGCGGTGGCCATGGCGAAATTCGGGTCCAGCGCGACGGCCTGCTTGAAGAAAGCCTCCGCGACTTCGTCGCCTTTATTCGCGCGCGCTTCCATCCCGAGGCTGAAGGCCTTCAGCGCTTCGAGCGAAGATGTGGTCGCCTGGGCGATGGGCGTGTTGTATTTCTGAATCGAGGCCAGCGATTCGCCGAGCTTGCCGCGAATCTCCTCGGCCGCTGTCCCGAGCGCGCCCAGGACCTGGTTCTTGTCTTTCGCTTGGCCTTGCGCGGTGGCGAGGGTTTCGCCCGTTTCGCAGTTCATCGCGCTGAGAATCAGGCTGTAGGTGCTGCCGATTTGCGCGATCGAGCCGTCGAGGGTGGCGGCGCTTTGCGTGCGCTGGCACACCTGCCGGGCCAAGTCGTTCGTCAGACGCGCGGCTGCGGGCTGGCCCATGAAGCGCAGCGTCTGCTGGATTTGCTGATCGGAAAGAATGTTGAGGAAGGGCGACTGGGCCAGCTGCGCCGCGAGACCCTGGCGAAGCGCACCATCGAAAACGGAGTCCCCGGTCGTGTTTGTGAAGTCGGCCAGGACCATCGAGCCTTTGCCCGTGAGCTTCGGCGCGCGATGAAAGTAGAGGTAGGCGCCAAGGGCCAGGCCTGCAGCGACGGTGATCCCGGCGGCGAGCCGCAGCCAGCGCCGACCGGCCGCGGCGGGGCGCGCCGGAGTGAACGCGAATGGCGCGCTCGGCGCGGCCTGCTGCGCCGCCGGCTCGCGCATCGTGCCGGTGGAAGATGCTGGCATGGCCGCGGCGGAGACGCGGCTCGAGTCGGTGTCGCGCCGGAGGCGCGCGAGATCGGTGCGCAGCTCCGAGGCATGTTGGTACCTCATGCGACGGTCTTTTTCGAGCGCCTTGGCGATCACCTCCTCCAGGCGTGGTGGGATGTCCGGGTTGAGGCGCACAGAAGGCACGGGTGCTTTCTCGAGAATGGCGTTGAAGACCACCGCGGTGGTGTCGCCGCGGAAGGGCAGCGCGCCGGTGGCCATTTCGTAGAGGACGGCGCCGAAGCTGAAGAGGTCGCTGCGCGCGTCCAGCTCCTCGCCGCGCGCCTGCTCGGGCGACATGTAGGCTACTGTTCCGAGGGTCATGCCGGGGCTGGTGAGATTTTCGTCCGCGGGCGCGTCCGCGCCGCGCGTCGCGCCGGGCTGGCCCCAGGCGCCGAGCGACTGCTTGGCCAGGCCGAAGTCGAGAATTTTCGCGTGGCCGCGCAGGGTGACGAAGATGTTGGCGGGCTTGATGTCGCGGTGGATGATGCTCTTTTCGTGCGCGGCGTCGAGCGCGTCGGCCACTTCCACGCCAAGTTCCAGCAGCGCATCAACCGGCAGCGGCCGGCCGGCGATGCGGTGCTTGAGCGTCTGGCCGTCGAGAAACTCCATGGCGATGAACAGCCGCCCGGCGTCGCTCGAGATCTCGTGAATGGTGCAAATGTTGGGATGGTTCAGGCTCGAGGCGGCGCGCGCTTCGCGGCGGAAGCGTTCGAGCGCCTGCGCGTCGCGGGCCAGTTCCGGAGGAAGGAATTTTAGGGCTACAAAGCGGCCCAGCTCCAGGTCTTCCGCTTTATAGACCACGCCCATCCCGCCGCCCCCCAGCCGTTCGACGATGCGGTAGTGGGAGATGGTCTGGCCGGCGACGAGCGGGGTCTCAGGCATGAGCGCAAATACTAGGTTGGGGCTTGTGCGGAAGTCAACTGAAACAGGTAGGACCGAACGCGCAGTCTCGGCCGACTTCCGACAAACTCGCCGGCCGCACCACGTTCTGCCCGGACCTCGTTCCCTTGGATTTCTTGCGGACTGCTGATAGATTCGGGAGAATGGCGGCAGAAAACTCTTCTTTGCAGCGCATCCTCATCGTCGAGGACGAGGAGAACGCCCGCAAGGGCTACGAAGCCCTTCTGCGCAAATGGAACTACGCCGTTCTGGGCGTGGGCAGCGGCGAAGACGCCCTTGCCAAGTTCGCCGCGTTCCAGCCCGGCGTTATCCTCGCGGATGTCGAGCTGCCCGGCATGAACGGCCTGGAGCTGGTCGGCCGCCTCGGCGACGAAATCCGCCGCATTCCGGTGATCGTCATCACCGGCCGCGGCAGCGAGGAGCGCATCACCCAGGCCATCGAAGCCGGCGCTTTCTGGTACATCGAAAAGCCGCTGAAGCCGCCCGTCCTGAAGGCTTTGCTGGATCGCGCCCTAGGCCGCGCCCGCGACCAGCGCAACGTGGCCGCGCTGACGCGCCAGTTGCGCGAAGCCGGGAAAATCGGCGTGCTGGTCGGCGGCTCACGGGTGATGCAGGAGGTGATGCGACAGGTGGAAATGGCGGCTCCTTCCACCGCCTCCGTGCTCATTACCGGCGAGACCGGATCGGGCAAGGAGATGGTGGCGCGCTCGATTCACATGCTCTCGCCGCGCGCCGCCCGCCCGTTCGTGGCCATCAATTGCTCGGCCATTCCCGAATCCCTGATGGAAAGCGAGATCTTCGGGCATGAAAGGGGCGCGTTTACCGGGGCCGCCGAGCGCCGCATCGGCTGCTTCGAGCTGGCCGACGGCGGCACGCTGCTGCTCGACGAAATCGGCGAAATGCCCGCGCCGACGCAGGCCAAGCTTCTGCGGGTGCTGGAAGACCACAAAATCCGGCGGCTCGGCAGCAAAGTGGAAACCCCGGTTGACGTTCGCGTGCTCGCGGCGACGAACAAGAATCCCGAGCAGGCCGTCGCCGACGGCCACCTCCGCCAGGACCTCTACTTTCGCCTCAACGTCTTCAACATTCATCTGCCGCCGCTGCGCGAGCACAAGGACGATTTACCTCTGCTGGTCGAACATCTGCTGGCAGAAATCTCGGAGAAGCACGGCAAGAGAATCGCCGGAGCGGGCGCCGAGGTGATGGACCTCTTCAAGTCCTACACCTGGCCCGGCAACGTCCGCGAGCTGCGCAACGTGCTGGAGCGCGCGGCGATTGCGTCGGACCGCAGCTCCATCAGCCGCGCTCACTTGCCTGCTGATTTTGGCCGCGCGCCGGCCGCTCCAGCGGCGCTCGGCGGGATTCGCTTTCCGGTGGGCGCGACGGTGGACGCGGTCGAGCGCGAACTCATCTTGCAGACCCTTGCGGCCACGAGCCAAAACAAAACGCGCGCCGCGGACCTGCTCGGCATCAGCCTGAAAACGCTGCACAACAAGCTCAAGGAATACGAGGCGGGGCGGAATGATACGTCTCAGCCTGAAAGCTAAGTTCACGATTGCGGCCTCTGTGCTGGTGCTGGCCGTGGTCACCACGGTCTCCGGGCTTTACATCGCGCGGCTGACGCGCCAGGTGCTGCGGCAGGCGGACGACCGCGCCCGCTTCGTGGCCCAGGAAATTTTCCTCGCTTGCCAGAACGCTCTCACGGACGCCGCCGAGCGCGGCGAAGCGCCGGCTTCCTCGAGTCCCGCGGACATGCGCGCGTACGTAACTCGGGCTTTCGATGGCAGCAGCACGCTCAACGCGCTGATCGAGTCGGCGGTCGGCTATTCGCCGACGATCTACGAAGTCACCATCAGCGACCGCAATGCCATTGTGCTGGTTTCCAGCGACGCGGCGCTGCGCGGACAAAAGATCCCAGCGCGGCCCGCCGTGGCGTCTCTGGTTCGCGCCGGTTTCTTTCAGCAGCTTCGCACCCTGTATGGACCGCCGCAGGTGTACGAAGACGGGTTGCCGTTCAACATCGGCGCCGGCCCGTTCGGCGACATCCGCGTCGGCCTCTCCTCCGCGCTGATTCGCGACGAGATTTCGCCGAGCCTGCGATCCGCCGGCTGGTACGCGCTCGCTTCCGTGCTGCTCTCCACGTTTCTGGCGGCCTTCGTGAGCCGCATCTCGCTGGCGCCGATCGACCGCATTTCGAAGCAATTAGACCGCATCCGCAAGGGCGAATTCGATAAGCTCGATCCGGTCGAGCGCAGCGACGAATTCGGCGCCGTCAGCACCAAAATCGCGGACATTGGGAAGCAGTTGCGCGACGTTCGCGAGGTCTTCAGCACCCTGCGCGAAAACCTCGACCAGGTGATGGGCGGGCTGGGGGATGGCGTCCTGCTGTTCAACGCCGAAGGCCGCGCAGTGCTCGTCAGCCCGTCGGTCGAAAAGTTCTTGGACACAGATCCGGAACAACTGCGGGGAGCGCGCGTGAGCGAGATATTCCCGCCGGGGCACCCGATTCGCGGCGTGCTGCGCATTCACGGGGACGACCTTCAGCCGGTCGAAGGCGCCGAGATGACCCTCAAGCGAGCGTCCGGGCCCGACCGCATCAGCCTGAGCGTGCAGGTCGCGCGCGAACAAGGCGTGCCCATGGGCACTTTGGTCACTCTGCGCGATATCGGGTCGCTCGCCAGAATTGGCAGCCAGCTCCAAATTTCCGAGGGCCTCGCCAAGCTCGGCCGGCTCACTGCGGGCGTGGCCCACGAAGTCAAGAACCCGCTCAACTCGATGCGCCTGTGGCTGGAAGTCCTCAAGGCGAACATGCCGGTCGATCCGGAGCCGCATCAAGCGGTAAGAATGCTGGACACCGAAATCGACCGGCTCGACCGAGCCGTCAAGACCTTCCTCGATTACACCAAGCCGGTCGAGCCCCGCATCGAAGAAACGGACCTTCTCGCGCTGCTCCAGGAAGTTCGCGACGCTGCGGGTCCGGCTGTCGGGAAGGCGGGGCTCCAATTACGCTTTGATTTGCCCGCGCAGTTCCCGTCTGTGCGGCTCGACCGTCAGTTGATTCATCAGGCGGTGTTGAACCTGGTGCTGAATGCTTGCGATTTCACCAGCCGCGGCGGACACGTCGCTCTCCGCCTGAGCCATAATGCCGAGTACGCGGTCATCGCGGTTTCCGACTCCGGACGCGGAATCGCTCCGGAGAACCGCGAGAAGGTCTTTCAGCTCTTTTTCACCACGCGTCCCGGCGGCACGGGAATCGGTCTAGCCAACACGTTTCGATTTGTAGAGTTGCACAACGGTCGTATAGAATTCGACTCGGAGGTCGGGCGCGGAACAACCTTTCGCGTGGAGCTGCCCCTGGCGCGTGCGGCCGAATCGGCGGCGGGGAAGATCCGCGGCTACTCCCAACCTTTCGCAGAAGAAAAAAGATAAATGCCCAGCCGCAACCTAGACGCTAGAATCGTGTCCGCCGTCTTGGTGTGCGGGCTTGCGGCGGCGTTCTCCGGTTGCGACAAGAAGGTCAAGGCCGCTCCCCCGGTCGCCGTGGCGCCTACGCCCGTCGTCAAGCAGCCCGTGAAGCCCAAGCCCGAGCCTGCGCCTCCGGCGGAAAACGAAACTCCTCCCATCACCAATCCGCCGCCCACGACGCCCGTGCCGCCCCCTCCGGCTCCGCATAAACCCGCGCCCAAGAAGCCCGCGGACGCCGACCAGCCCGCGGAAGCTTCGCATCCGCCCGCTCCGCAGATTTCACCGCAACTTTCTCCGGGCGACCAGGCGAGCTACGAGCGCAAGACCAGCGAAGACATTTCCGTTGCGGAGAAGAATCTCCAGCAAGCGAGCGGGCGCCAGCTCAACCCCGCGCAACAGGACCTGGCGGAGAAAATCCGCCTCTTCCTCGAGGAGTCCCGCGAAGCCACCAAGGGCAACGATTGGACTCGCGCGCAGAACCTCGCTCAGAAGGCCCGCCTGCTCTCGGTCGAACTCGTCAATTCCCTCTAGCGCAGCGTCCGAGATCCGAATCGCACTCCGGCCATTGCTGCTAGAATTGCGGCGTGACCGAAGTGGACGCAGTCGTTGTCGGCGGCGGCTTAATCGGCGGCGCCATCGCATTTGAGCTGGCGGCGGAGAAACTCCGCGTGCTCGTTCTCGACCGCCAGCAACCCGGCTTGGAAGCGTCGTGGGCGGCCGCCGGGATGCTTGCGCCCGGCCCCGATTCACCGGAGGCGCAGCCGCTTGTTCCGTTGGCGAAGGAGAGCCTGCGGTTGTACCCCGCCTTTGTCGCCGCCGTCGAAGAGGCCTCCGGAAGCAAGGCGGGATTCGCGCGGGAAGGCACGGTTGAAGTTTTCCTCGCGCCGCAGGGGGAAGCGGAGCGCGACGCGATCATCGCCGAGTGCTGCTGCTTTGGCCTGCCGGCCGAAGCGCTCACGCTCGAAGCCGCCCGCAAAATGGAGCCGTCGCTCGGCCCCGCGGCTCGCGCAGCCGCGTGGCTCCCCGGCGAAGCGACCGTTGACCCGCGCCTGCTGACGCAGGCGACGCTCGAAGCAGCGCGGCAGCGGGGCGCCGAGATTCGCTCCCGCTGCGCGGTCACTTCGCTCGTTCGCGAAGGCCACCGCTGCGTGGGCGTGGTCGCGGGCGGCGAGCGCATGGCGGCGGGCCACGTCATCATTGCCGCCGGTTGCTATTCGCGCAGTATCGGCGATGGCGCGACGGGCGACGAGCTCGCACGATACGCGCCCACGCATCCCGTGCGCGGACAGATGGTCGCGCTCGACTCGCGTGGCGTGGGGCTGCGGCACGTCGTGCGCTCCAGCCGCGGCTACCTCGTGCCGCGCGGCGACAGGCTTGTCGCCGGCAGCACGCTCGAAAATGCCGGATTCGAGAAGCGCGTCACACCCGCGGGCCTCGCTCAGATCCTCGAGGCCGCCCGCGACATCATCCCGGCGCTGGCCGACGCTCAGGTGCTCGAGAGTTGGGCGGGCTTGCGCCCCGGCACGCCCGACGCGCTGCCGATTCTCGGGCCGACCGATGTGGAGGGATTACTGATTGCGACCGGCCACTATCGAAATGGAATCCTGCTCGGGCCGGTGACCGCGAAGCTCGTTCGCGAATGGATTACCAAGGGGCGAACGTCGTTCGACGCCGAGATTTTTTCGCCGTTGCGTTTCGCCGCCGCAGCGTCACACGCCGGCGTGCGGCGCGAGGCGTCCTCCCGCTCCTGAACGCGCCGCTGATTTAGAATCGCTCTAAATCGCTAGAACGGGATTTTGTTGCGCACCGGCTCGCGGTTGGGCGGTCCGGCTAGCGTGGACGCTTGCCCGGGCCCGGTGAATTGCGCCTTGTCAGCGTCGAGAAAGACGGGCCGGTTCAGAGTCACGTCCACGGTGGTGCCGCGCGGCATTTCGGCATCGGGCCCGCGCGACAACAGCACGGCGGTCAAACCGACGGCGGCGCCAGCGGCGGCGCCAATGCCCGCACCCGCGCCGACATGGCCGGCGGCCGCTCCTATGCCCGTGCCGATTCCCGCGCCGTAAACCGTGGTCTTGGCAACCGTGGCCGCCTTTTCCCCTTTGTTGGTATCGCCGATCACCTTGCCCTCGCTGTTCGTGGTTTCGCCGCCGCCCGTTCCGGCATTCGACGGCGTGGCATTGAGGTCCACCATGTAACCATTCGGCAGAATCAGGGTGTTGAGCTTGACCATCAACTCGGCGCGGCCCTTGACGTGGCCGGCGCGCTTCGATTCGGTCACTTCACCGCTGACGTAGGAGCCAGCTGGTATGACCACGCGGCCGTCGAGGATCACGGGGAAAAGCGTCTCGAAATAGGCCGGATCGCCGGGGCGGGTGCTGCGCGTCGAGATGGCGTTGTGCAACACGAGCGGCAGGCGCGTCCCGGTGGGAACTTCCACCTTGCCGGCTGGATTTGGTCTTGGAGTCGGAGCGCCCGCTGGCGCTTCTGGCGGCACGGCTTGCGCGTCGGGAGCCGGGCTCTGTGCGGGCGGCTGTTGCTGCGCCGCTGGCGGCTGGTCCGCCGGAGCAGGCGCGGGTGGAGGCTGGTCAGCAGGCGTCGGCGGCTTCTGTGCCGCCGGTGCGGGCGGCGTCGGCCCCGGGTCTTGCGCGAACGCCGGTGCCGCCAGCCCCAGAAGAAGCGCCGCTGCCGTCATGATTATGCCTGGACGAAGCGTCATAGTCGCCCCCCTTCTGGGTCCATTATACGCGTTATCCCTCACCCACCCATCTGTGGGCGGATGGGCTCAGGATGACACGCACAAAAGGCCGCGGCGGGTCAGCCTTTGCGCAGCGAGAGCGGCGAGCTGCCGATGACGGAGGCGGAGGCCACTTTCGATTTGCCGCCGGATTTTGCGGGCGCTTCGGAAGCGCCTGCCGCGGCGGCCATCGCTTTCGCCGCTTTCGCGGGCAGCGTGCCTCGCGCTTCCCACGATTTGCGCAACTCATCGCGCCGCGCGAGGACGTACTCCTTCGCTTCGTCGAAGCCGCGGTAAACGCGCGTCCCCTTGATCAGGTTGCATGTGCGGCAGCAAGCGACCAGGTTGCGCGGGTCTTTCTTCCCCTTGCGGGCGCGCGGGACGACAAAGTCCACCGACATGGCCAGGGCGTTCTCGAAGCTGGCCGTGCCGTCCAGTCCACAGTACTGGCAGCGGTAGTGGTCGCGTTCGAGAATGTCGAGGCCTTCCTCCAAAGAGACGGGCTTGGCTACGAGTCTGAAAGTCGCAAGGTCCAACGGCATCTGGCACCTCCGGTCGGAAATCCCGCCGGCCTGGCCGGGATCAAACTCTCCATCCTGGCAACAGACCATAGGGCAGCGGAAGGCGGGTGTCAAGCGAAACGGAGAAAGGCATCCGGACATGTACGAGTAGGGCACGAGCGGGCATCTGAATGGACGCAGCAGCCTATACTCGATAAGGGGCGCCAGAGGCGAAATGGGACCGGTCGAAGCCGCGCGGCTGAGATTTTCTTCGTCTCTCCGAGGAAAGACGCTTCTTATCCTCGGGATGACCATTGTGGGGCTGGTGGCCGGGCTCTGTGCGGTGTCGCGCGCGGTTTTACTGCGCGGGTTTGCCCACCTCGAAGAAGAACTCACGCAGGAAAACCTGGACCGGGCGTCGAGCGCCCTTTCTAACGAACTGGCCACACTGGACCGAACGACCTCCGAATACGCAGCTTGGGATCAAAGCTATGCCTATGTGCACGGCAAGAGTTCGACGTACATAAAGACTGAATTCCCGGCTCCCACCTTCGGGCAACTGAAAATCTCCTTCGTGGCCATCCTGGACGAGTCCGGGCGGCTGCTGTTTGAGAAGGGCTTCAATCTGGCCGCGGTGGAAGAAGCGCCGGTGCCAGCCGGCTTGGAGAGCCATTTGCAGGCCGGCTCGCCGCTGGCGACACACGCGAGAGAAACGAGCAAACTGATGGGTATCCTGGCGCTGCCGGGAGGCCCGGTGCTGGTGGACTCGCGGCCAATTGTGACGAGCAACTCCGAAGGGCCCATCGCCGGAACCATGATTATGGGCCGCGCGCTGGACTCGGACGAAGCCATACGCCTGGGCGCGATGACGCACATGCCGCTGGACATCGAGCGCATCGACAGTAAGGAACTGAGCGACGACTTCCGCGCGGCACAAGCGGCGCTGTCGCAAACGCATCCGAAACTCATCCGTCCGCTCAGCGACACGGCTATCGCCGCATACCAGAAGCTGGACGATATCTACGGGCATCCGGCGCTGATTTTGCGCGTAACGCTCCCGCGCACGATCTACGAGCAGGGGCGGACGAGCCTGCTGCAAATCCTGCTGCTGCTGATGGCCGCGGGATCCGTGTTTGGGGCGGCGACGCTGTACCTGCTGGAAAAATACGTACTGTCGCGCGTGGCGGATTTGAGCGAAAACGTGACGCAGATCGGCGCGAGCGGAGATCTGGCAGCGCGGCTGAATGTGACGGGCCAAGATGAGCTGGGCTACCTGGGAACGGCGATCAACGGGATGCTCGAGGACCTGGAGCGCACCGAAACCGACCGGCACGAAGGGCGCACACGGCTCAGCTTGATCATGGAGCGAATGCCGGCGGTGCTGTGGACCACGGATACGGAGTTGCGGTTCACCTCAAGCGTGGGGGCCGGCCTGGAACTGCTGGGGCTGCGCCCCAACGAAGTACTGGGAAGGCCGCTGCAAGACTACTTTCACACCGACGATCCCGAGTTCGTGGGCCTCACGGCGCACCGCAAGGCCCTGGCGGGCGAGTCGGTGACGTACGAACTGGAGTGGCAGAAGCGCATCTTCGAATCGCACGTGCAGCCGCTGCACAACCCCGAAGGGGAGCTGCTCGGAGTGATCGGGATCGCGCTGGATATCACCGAGCGGCGGCAACTGGCAGACCAGTTGCGGCAGTCGCAGAAGATGCAGGCGGTGGGCGAACTGGCCGGAGGCATCTCGCACGATTTCAACAACCTGCTGATGGTGGTCAAGGGGCACGGGGAGATGTTGCTGGACCGCCTGGCGGAAGAGTCGCCGCTGCGGCAGAACGTGGAGCAGATGCAGAAGGCGGCAGATCGCGCGGCGTCGCTGACGCGGCAACTGCTGGCGTTCAGCCGCAAGCAGGTGCTGCAACCGAGGATTTTGCACTTGAACGACGTGGTGAACGGAATGATCCAGATGTTTGCGCGGGTGATCGGCGAAAATATCGACCTGAAATTCTTGCCCGGCCGGGAACTGGCGCACGTTAAAGCGGACCCGGCGCAGATAGAGCAGGTGCTGCTGAACCTGGTGCTAAACGCGCGGGACGCTATGCCCGGAGGCGGGCGGCTGACGATCGAAACCGCGAACGCGGAGATCGACTCGAGCTATGCAGCGACACATGCAGGCATGGAACCGGGACGCTACGCCATGCTGATTGTCAGCGACACCGGGTGCGGCATGGATGCGGCCACGCAGTCACGAATTTTCGAGCCTTTCTTTACCACTAAGGCGCCCGGAAAAGGCACGGGACTGGGGCTCGCCACCGTGTACGGAGTGGTGAAACAGAGCGGCGGCTTCATCTGGGTGTACAGCGAGGTGAATCGCGGCACGACGTTCAAGATGTATCTGCCGGAGGTCACGGCCGACGTGGACCAGCGCGCCGCGGACAAGGCGGCCAGCGGGCCGCAGCGCGGGCACGAGACCGTCCTCTTCGTCGAAGACGAAGAAAGCGTGCGCGTGCTGGTGCGCGGCTATCTCCAATCGGCGGGGTACCGCGTGCTGGAGGCCGTGGACGGAGTGCACGCGCTCGAAACGGCGGCTGCGCACAAAGGCCCGATTCACATCTTGATCACCGACGTGGTCATGCCGCGGCTGAGCGGTCGCGAAGTGGCCACGAGGCTTGCGGCGCGGCAGCCGGACCTGAAAGTGCTGTACATTTCCGGATACACGGACGACAGCATATTCCGCGACGGCGTGCTGGAGGGCGGAATGGCTTTTCTGCAGAAACCCTTCAATCTGAAAACGCTCGCGCAGCAAATGAGAGAGCTGCTCGACCGGCAGCCGGTCACGTCTCTCCGGGAATCGTAGTCTCCCCACGCAATTCAGCGGCCTCTGGACCGGCTAGACACGGAGAACACAGAGGAGGCGCAGAGGGCATGGAGTAAGGGCGCCCGATTTCGTCCGCCGCGTGGCGGATGCAGAATGACGTGGGGTCCGGGCGGCGACGCGAGTATGGTGATGGATGAGGAGCGTGCGACGATGGCGAAACTCGCGCTGGTGTACGGGATGCGGCTCTTTCCCGCGGAGGAGCTCGAGGCCCTGGGTGACGCCGGCGTGACGCTGAAGAACGGGCGCGCCGGGCGCGTCACGATGCATCTGATCGAAGGCAGCAAGGAAGAAATTGAGCGGACATTGAAACAATCGCTCGATGCATTTTTCGAAATGTATCCGGAGATTTAGAGGTGAGAGGCCGGAAGTTGGATGTTAGAAGGCGGGCTAGATGAGGACGACGGTCTGGCCGGTGATCTCGAAGCGCTTGCGGCAGCGAACGTTGCGGCACGCGACCAGGTCGTCCACGCGGACCATGTAAGAGCGCGCTTTGCCGAACCGCGCGCGATCATCGTCGTTGGCGCCCTTGGGCAGCTGGTCTTTTTTTGTGCGGACCTTCCAGCGAATCGGGAAGGTGTTTTCCTGGCGGCAGTGCGGACAGACCAGTGGAATCTGCTTCGTCTCGTCCTTTTCGGTGTAGAAGTTTCGTTCGTCCATGGGGCCTGCATGACACGAAGATCACGCGCCATCAGCATACCATTTCCGCGTTAGAACTCGTCCAAAGTCACGAAGCGCAAGCCAGCGTCCTTCCAGCGCGGCAGCCAGTGTTCGAGCGCCGCTACGGTGTGCCGGCGATCGGCTTCGAGCACTCTGGGATCGCCGTCATGGAGGAGCGCGATATCGCCGCCGCGCACGCGGCGCAAGCGCGCCATCACGCGCTCCGCTGGCTGGGGCCTCCAATCGCGCGCGGCTGCGGACCACATCACTACACCCGCACCGCCGCGATGGCGAACGACGCGAGCCAGTTGCGGGCCGCGAAAGCCGTAGGGCGGACGCATCCAGCGCGGTGCGTTGCCAGTGGCGGATGAAATCGCTGCATCGCAGCCATCGAGTTGCGCTTCGATTTGCTTGCGCCCGAGAAATGTGAGCCGGGGATGAGTATCCGTATGGTTGCCGATGGTGTGGCCGCGCTCGGCGATTTCTCTGGCGAGCGAAGGGAAGGCGCGGACGTGCTCGCCGATCAGAAAGAATGTGGCGCGAGCCTGATAACGGCCGAGAAGGTCGAGCAGCTTCGGCGTGACGGCGGGATTGGGGCCGTCGTCAAAGCTGAGCGCGAGAGTCGAATCGTTTCCCGTGCGGCGAATCGTAGGGCCGAAAAGCTGCGCGGAAGGCGCTACCGCTCCCCAAGCGAATATCCCGCTCGCCGAAGCGGCTCCACCAAGCGCCAGCCACAATGGAAGAGCATCCATGCCGGAGGAATTTTCGCACGCACGCGGAGGACGCGCTAGAGAAAGCGGGAGCAGCGTCCGGAGGCTAATGTGCGACGAGAGCGGGAATCAGCGCAGCGGCTTGCGGCGTGCCGAGGCCGGTAACGTAGTCGTAGCCGACCAGGGCGTCGCAAATCGTGCCGCAGGCGCCGTTCGTGCCCTGCGTGACCGGGCGAAAATCGGCGCCGCTGGCGGCCTTGGCGATGGAGTAGATCGCCGCGTTCGTGCTGCTGAGATTCGTCTTGCGCTGCGCCGCGCGCATAGAGTTGGCGATGGCAAAGAGCGCCGCCCACTGAGGCGTTCCGGCGCTGGTGCCGCCAACCTGGAACCAGCCCGACGCGCCGTTGATGCCAACGGAATCGTACATGGCCACGCCCGTACTGGGATCGGCGTTGTAGGATACATCGGGGATACCGCGGGTGCCGCGCGAATCATCGGGAATTCCGAACTGCGCCTGGTAGAGCGGTTCGTGCTCGTAAACGCTCAAGCCGCCGCCGCTGCCGCTCCACGCGACTTCGTTCGCATAATTCCCCTGCGCATTGAGCGTCAGCGTGGTGCCGCCGACGCCGATTACGTCGGGCGAAGCGGCCGGATAGGCCGTGCCCGTGCCGCTGTCGCCGGAGGCGGCGAGGAAAGTGACGCCGTTCGCGGCAAAGTGATTGTCCTGCTTCTTCTCGCCGGAAAACTCGCCGGCCATCCAGCTCATGGAGACGACGCTGGCGCCGTTGCGCACGGCGAGGTCCACGCCGGCGAGCAGGTCGCTCAGGCTGTTCGACGAGGTTTCCACCAGCAAGATCGTGGCTTGGGGAGCGATGGCATGAGCCCACTCCACGTCGAGCGCGATTTCGAGCGCCCAATTGGCGTTGGTCTTCGGGCGGCTTTTTTCGGAGATTTCGCGGAAGCAGCCGTTACTCGCAGTGCAAGGCGGCAAACCGAACTGCTTGTTGAACACGGCGAGGTCCGACTGAATGCTGGGCTCATCGTAGGCGTCCACAATTCCGATCACCTGGCCGGCGCCCTGGTTCAGGATCTGGTCGAAGCCATAGGCGTGACGTATCTGCAAGGGAGAAAAAGCGGAACTCGGCGGCGCGGTCAGGCTCGATCCGGCCTGCGCGTGAATGAGGTAGTGCGGCCGCATGAAACTGATGGGGTTGTCGCCCACTTCCTCAGGGGACGGCAACTGCGGCATTAAGTGCTGCGCGCGAAGCGGCTGGCTGAGAACCAGCGCGGCGGCTAAGAAAAAGAAAGTGCGTGCGTGTCTTTGGATTGCGCAAGTGCAGATTCCCTCAGTGCCCATCTTTCGAATTCCCCCTCAGTTGCGCGCTTGCCTTCAGGAGCTGGGTCGGCGCGATTGCAACGAGAGCTAGGGTACTGGGCGACTTGAGCGTCAGGATATGGACCCGACTTCTCAATCGAGTAGTACGAACGTTTGCCAGCCGGGTTGTTGCCTACCGGAACAGCGGTCAACAGAGTAAAGAAGGCCCGCATTTACGGGCTAATCTGCCTGGCGGACGGCGCGGAGGTCGATTCCCAGCTGCTGGCATTTCTTGTAGAGATGGCTGCGCTCGAGACCCAGCGACTTGGCCGCGTTGGTCATGTGATGGCGGTGGCGCTTGAGTTCGGCGAGGATGGTGTTGCGCTCGAAGGCTTCGACACGCTGGGCTAGCGTGCCCAGCGGCGCATCGGCGGCGAGCGCGAGCGATGCGGGAGCGCCCGGGAACGCGCCAGCCTGCGGCATCGCCCGCGAGACGCCGGCCGAGTCGATGGCGTCGCCGGATGTCAACAGCAGGACGCGCTCCACCACGTTGCGCAGTTCCCGCACATTGCCGGGCCAGGGGTAGCGCTCCAGCGCCGCGAAAGCCTCGGCCGAGAACGTCTTCGGCTTCCAGCTATTCTGCTCCTCCAATTGGCGCGCGAAGTGTTCGGCGAGCACGCGAATATCCTCGCGGCGTTCGCGGAGCGGCGGCAAGTTCACCGGAAACACGAAAACGCGGTGGTACAGATCTTCGCGAAAAGTTCCCTGGCGAATCTGCTCCTCGAGGTTGCGGTGCGTGGCTATTACCACGCGGACATCTACGGCGGTGGGCCGGTCTCCGCCCACGCGTTCGACTTCACCTTCTTCGAGCACCCGAAGTAGCTTCGCCTGCATGGCGACGGGCATATCGCCGATCTCATCGAGAAAAAGCGTGCCGCGATGCGCCTGCTCGAATTTTCCGATGTGGCGCGCAGCCGCTCCGGTGAAGGAGCCTTTCTCGTGGCCGAAAAGTTCCGACTCCATCAGCTCGGCGGGAACGGCGGCGCAGTTGAGCGACACAAAGGGGCCCGCGTGCCGCGGGCTTTTCTCGTGGAGCGTGCGCGCGACGAGCTCTTTTCCGGTTCCCGTTTCGCCGCGAATGCAGACGCGCGTTTCGCTGGCGGCAACATGCTCGACCTGGGCCATCACTTCGCGCATCGCCGGGCTGGCCCAGATGATGTGATGGCGCCCGAGGCGGCGCTTGAGGTCGCGGTTCTCTTCTTCCAGGCGCGTGAGGCGAAGAGCATTCTCGACCGTGAGCAAGAGCTTGTCGGTGGAGATCGGCTTCTCGAGAAAATCGCACGCGCCGAGCCGCGTGGCCTTCACCGCCATTTCGATCGTCGCCTGTCCAGACATCATCACCGTGGGTGACGCACTGCCGAGATTCTTGAGATCCTCGAGAAGAGCGATGCCGTCTTTGCCGGGCATCACCACGTCGGAAAGAATGAGATCGAAGCGGCTGGCCTTCACCAGCTCCAGGGCGCGCGGCGCGTTATCACAAACGGTGGCCTCGTGGCCGGCTAAACGAAAGGCGCGAGCGAGCGACGCCAGCGTGTTCGCGTCGTCGTCAATGATGAGGATATGAGCTTTCGAGGGCACGCCGGGCTACGCTTCCTTCTTTTCGGCCATGGGCCTTTCTACAAGGGTGGGCCTTTCGACAGCGATAGCGGGAGTCGCCGGCTCAGCGGCGCTTTCGGAAGCAGGAAGACTCACGAGCCGCGGCTGGGCGGGCGGCTTCAGCGGCAAGTGCACGTGGAACGACGTACCCACGCCGGTCTCGCTCTCCACGGAAATGCGCCCGCCGTGGTCGCTTACAACCGACTGCACAATCGCCAGGCCGAGTCCCGTACCATGCTGCTTGGTGGTGTAGTAGGGAGTGAAAAGGCGATCGCACTCCTCCGGCGTCAGCCCTGTGCCGGTATCGGAAATCTCGAGGTGCACTTCGCCGTTCTTGGCCTCGGATGTGGTGCGGAACATGACCACGCCGCCCGCGGGCATGGCGTCCATCGCGTTCAAGACCAGGTTCTCGACCACGCGAGTGAGCAGGATCGGGTCCGCTTGGATCGTCGGCAAGTTTTCGTCGAGATGCAGCTCGGGAGTGATGGGCGGGCGGCCCACGGCGCCAAACTGCGCCTCAAACAGTTTGACCACCGAGCGCACCACTTCGTTCAGCTGCACGGTGGCGAGCTCCGGTTGCGGCATGCGCGCGAAATCGCTGAAGCGCGCAATGATCTTTTTCAGGTTTTCGATCTCCGCCAGCAGTATTCCGGCGGACTCGCGGAAGACTTCGTCAAACTCGGCAGAACGCTGGGCTCTGGCGCGCTGCAGGTTTTCGACCGTGGTCTGCAGCGGGAAGAGAGGGTTCTTCAGCTCGTGCGCCAACCGGCGCGCGAGCTCGCGCCACGCCGCCACGCGCTCGGCTTGCACCAGGCGTTCGCGCTGCTCCATCAGCTCGTCGGTCATGCGATTGAATGCCCGCGCCAGCTGGCCGATTTCGCCGCCGCCCCGGAAGTCCACTCGCACGCTCCAGTTGCCTTGGGCCACACGGTGCGCGCCTTCGGCGAGTTTCCGCACCGGGAGCGTGACGCGAGCGGCAGCCCACCAGCTCAGCAGCAAACCAACGAGCAAGCCGATGGCCACCACCCCCATCGCCAGCCACAGGATGCGGCGCTCCAGGGCCACGATTTCTCTCAGCGAACTCCCCACCAGCAGCACCCCGAGCAAGTCGCGCTGGCGCCCGAGCAGCGGCAAGGCGTGAAACACTTCGGCGCTCGCCGCGTCTGCCGTCCAGTCGATCCGGGCTGTCTGCTCCGATGGATGCTGGCGCTCGCTTTCGATAAGCGAAGCCATGCGATCGGCATCCAGAGGCTCGTCCGAGGCTTGCACCAGACTCGCGGATTGGAAGGCGGCATCCAGATTCAAATACAGCAGGGCGCGCATCTCCGGCGGAAGAACGAGCGAAGCCAGGAACTCTTTGCCGAGGCGTTCACCGCCCACGACGTAGATCGCTTTGTCGGCCACCGGCACCTTCGCCACCGACACCAGCCCGAGCGCGGGTCCGGACGGCGTGTCCATCTTCATCAGAAAGCAGCCGACGGTGGCCCAGTCTTCGGGCTGCGTGATCCAGTCCACTTGGTAGCCGAAGCGCACGGACCATTCGGCGGACGAGATGATCGAGCCGTCGTTGGAGATGAAATCGAGAAAGTCCAGCTGGTGCGAGCGCGCCACGCCGCTGGCATCGTTCACATAGACGGAGGCGTCGCCGCGCGGAAGGTTCAGCGCCACGGCCATGCGCGTCGTGGATTCCTCTTCGGCGATTCCCTTGACCCGATGAACAATGCCCTCGCCGCGACGCCCAAAATCCTTCTGAAACTGCGCGATCAAAGCATCGCTGTGCTGGCGATTCAGGTCGTCGAAGGCCCGGCGGGCCACGATGGTCACGCCCGCGGCGATGCTTCCCACGGCCAGCAGCATGGCCAGGGTGAAGATCCAGAAAAGTTTGCCGCGAAAGGTCACTGGGCAGCCTCTTCTTCCAGCCATAGGTCCGCGAGCGGCCAGGTTTCGCCGGCCGCGGGCGCTGTCCAGTCGCGCACGCGCGCGCTCAAGCCGTACACCTGCGGCAGCCAGACGAGCGGAACGATGCGGAAGCCATCCAGCGCCGCGCGCTCGCGATCATAAATATCCTGCGGCGAAGCCGGGGCTGGCAGCGGCTCGGCATCCAAGCCGGCCATCGGCGCCAGCGCCTCCAGCGATTTTGCCAGTGCGGCTCGCGGTTCGGGCGAGGCCATGCGCAGGCGGATGAGCCGGATATTCACATTCCCGTCAGGCGCACCGCCTGCAATGGCCTTCAACTGCAACGAAATTCCCGACTCCCGCGCGTTCACGACCACCCGCTCCGCAATCAGTTTTTCGAGAGGATCAGCGGAATCATATCCCAACACCCAGCGAGGCGATGGCGCGATTTGGGACCACAGTTCCTTCGCGCCATGAGGGTCGGAGGCGGTCGAAAACAGAAAGGCAGTGCCGCTCGACCATTGCGGCAGCAAGCCGCCGGCAGGCTGGCCCTCTTTTTGCAAAATGAAATTCACAATGGCAGCGCGGTCCACCGCACCGGCGATGGCTTCCCGCGCTCGCAGGTCATTCTTGCGATCCCCGGCGGCGCCGGGAAACACCAGCGCGAGCAGTTCATCGGGCCGCGAGCGGCTGACGCGCACGCCGCGCTGGGCGGCCACGCGCGCCTGCTCGGGGGAGATCTCCGCGAAATCGGTCTTATTGAGTTCGAGGTCGAGCAATAGGTCGCGCGCCGAACGGCCCATCTGAATCTCGATGGAGTCCACAAAAGGGCGCCCCGTGCGGCAGTCGTCGTTGGCGACCAGCCGCGCGTGCTTCCCGGGTTCCCATGCAGCGACGCGGAAGGCTCCGTCGCCCGGCGCGCCCGCAAATGTGCCGTCGGGATTGCGGCCCGCGCAGATGAGACCGTCTATCTGTTCTTTGGCGGCGCTTTCCTCGGCGGTCGATGCGGCCGTGGCCGGGTCGGGCGTCGCCACGCTTGCGCCGATTTCGACGCGCAGCGTCCCGCCGTAGCGCGGCCGCCGCGCCGTCTCGACCGGCGATGTCGCGACGAGCGCGAATCCGGCTACCGCGCTAATGATGGCAAGTGGCCGTAACAACGTACGCCTCATAGTTGTTCGTTCTTAGGCTGCGGACGACGGCCCGCGCGGAATCGGGGCTATCGGAACTGTGCAAGGAAATCACCGGGCCAGCCATCTCCATCGGACTCCCGGACTCCGCGGCCGGTTCTCGAGCGCTGCTCCAAAGATATCCTTGGATCGAGTCGGGCTGCGTCCAATCGCCCATGCCCGTCGCGAGAACAACCGAGCCGCCGTTACAGTTTTCAAGCAGCGCGGCGATTTCGCTTCCATCTCGGCCCGGAATGCGGGGATCAATCCGTACACCCGTCAGTTTGTTTTCCAGCGGAACACATTCAACTTTGCCGGAAGTTCGGCCCTCAAGCGGGCACTGCACATCGTCGAGCACCACCGTTCCGCCGTCCGAGGCGATCCGCCCGCTGGCGTCCCGAGGCCAGGGCTTGGCGCGTGGAATCTCCAAGGTCCGCGAGCGTCGCCATCCCGTCACGCCGCTGTCATAAAACACGACAGCGCCCGGCTCGAGCACAACCAGCGTGGAGTAAGAAGATGCCGCCGGCCGCGGCAACAATGCGAAGTCGAGGAATTTCGCCGGCTGCTGCCAGATCAATTGGGTCGCGAGCGAGAGCGTCTCCTTGGTTGGCTTATCCGCCAGATCCGCTGTTCTAGGAACAAAGAGCACCGCGACTTGTGGTTCGTCTTTTTGCCGCCATTCCGCCACCCAGACATAGCCTTCGACGCTCTCGGAAAGCGTCACATGCAGTTTGAGGCCCGCTGACGATGAGGACGCAAGCCGAAAACCGCGATGAGCTAACTCGGACTGCAGAGCTTGGCGGAGACCGCGTAAGTCCGAATCCGTGAGGGAAGAGATGTTGTTGGCCTCGAGCACCAGTGCGGAGTGCGCCGGCAGTTTGGCGGCGATTTTGTCGGCCAGCGCGCGCACGGCCTCACTCCACGCCGCGGGTGGCGGGTCGCTCGACGGCGACTGCGCAAAGCACAAGTTCCCGCAAACCGCGACAACCGAAAGAAAGAAGGGCAATACGGGAAGGGGTCGGCGGGAGAGCCGCATGGTCTTGCGTCAAACGCGCAGCGCGTTCGCGCATGGTCATCATAGCACACGCGAAAAAGGCCAGACTGCGACCCCTGGCATCGCCTTCTTTCAGTCAACGGGGTGACTTCCTCGACAAGGAAACCCGCGAGACCCTCCTACCGCGGGCCAGCGCCCTGCCGTCTCAGGGCGAGCGGCGCTACGAAAGCCGGCAGGATGACTCCGGTCGGCGACCCACCGGCGAGGAGCATTGCTGCGGCGGCAGCAATGCCGCGCCGTGGAATCGGGACCCGAGCCATCCGCAAGGGTTTTTGCCGGCTGCACTCCGCGGCAGGCTTCCTTCTCCCGTGGGACGCTCCATGTCGCAGCCCCAGGAAGCCGGCCGGGAATTTCTATTTGCCGCCCTTCGCGCCCGAGGGCGGATCGCCTTCGCTCGACAGCCCCCTCAGGACCTCGTTCGGGAAGAAAAACTTGCCGTCGGTCGGCACCATCATGATTTGGATTTTGTCGGAGAGGCGCTCGGCCACGATCTTCTGGATCAACAGCGGATTGGCCTTGAGCGCCGCGGCCTCGAGCTGCAGTTTTTCCGATTCGGCCCTCGACGTCACGCGGATGCGATTGGCGTCCGCATCGGCAAGCAGGTTGCGGCGCTCCTGCTCGGCCTTGCTGTCGATCACTTTGGCCTGCGCTTCGGCTTCGGCGTTCTTCACGCGGGCCGCGGCTTCTGCCTCGGCGTTCTGCAGAGTCGTTTGCTTGCGCGCCTCGGCCTCCAGGCGCGACTGCTCGATCTGCTTCTGCTTGAGCGGCAATGTGTACTGCATGGCGTCGGCTTCGGCCTTGGCCTGGATCACGCGCGCTTGGGCGTCGCCTTCGGCGCGTTTTACTTCGCGAATCTTGGCCGCCTCCGCTTGAGATTCGGCGATCTTCACGCGCTTCTGTTCGATCTCGGCGTCCACGCTGGTTTGATCGTCTTGCTGTTCTTTGAGCAGCAACCCTTCCAGGCCTTTCGCGTACTCGACGGGCAGCTCCACCTTCCGCAGCAGCACTTCCTTCACGACGATGGCGTCCTCGCCCAGACGCTTGGTGATGATCTGCGCGGCCTGGCTGCGAAACTCCTCGCGCTTGGTGGAGAAGACTTCGCGAATGACGTAGTTCGGGCCGAGCGACCGGAACGCGCTGGTGACCACCGGCCCGACGACCTGGTCTTCCAGCGGCTGCGGCAGATTCGACTGGATATAATCGAGGCGCCTGGGGTCGATGCGGTAGCGCACCGTAACGCCTACTCCGACCGACAAGCCTTCGCGAGCCTCGACCTTCAGGACTTCGCGGTATTCGCGCGGGCCTTCCGTCGCGGCGGTGGAGAAGACCTTGTCGCGCACGTCGTAGAGCTGCACGCGCGTAACCAGCGGGGCCATGAAATGCACGCCCGGATAGAGCGTCCCCGGCTGCACGCCTGAAATCTCGCTGATGCGCACGCCGGCGTGCCCATCGGGGACGACGAAAATGCTGCAGCCCGCGAGAGCTGACAGCGCTGCTACAACGGAGAACTTCGCTGCTACGCTCCAGCGGATTGCCCGGCGCGGTCCGGGCGGACGCGCGGGCGGAGGAGAAGATTGCGGCGGAAGTACGGCAGGCGCGCCCTCTACTGCCGGTTGCGGCACGGGCCGAGCGCGGCGCTGCAGCAGCCGGCTCAGCTCGAAAGCCAGGTAGATGTCGTACAGAACGACGCCGGCAGCACCGGCGAGCGCTCCGGCGGAGATCAGAAAAAGCAACAACCTCAGAAACAACATGAATTCTCCTTGTCTTATCGCTCCCGCTTTTTCGGGAGCGAAACCCTGAGAGGCTTACGGCAACACCACTCGCCCCATTGGCAAACGAGACCGGCCTGATGCGATGGCACGCACCACCTCCGGCCTGGCCGCGCCCGCGACCCGCGCGGGAGCGGTCCAGCGGCCAGCCGTCCACCGGGCGCTCAGCGCGCGCTTCAGGCCGACTGCTTGCTGCTCTGCCGTTGCTTCCGCCGGCCGGCCCGGCATCAAGTGCATCAGCGCGCGCAGGCTGATCCACTCAAGCCCAAGCGCCAGAACGATCGACGCGCCGACCAGGCTCCCCACTGCGAGGAATCCCACGATGCTTTGCATGGCTCGCCTCCTTGGCCTTGTGTCTTCACGACGCGAATGGCAAACGCCGCACCAAACGCCAATCCATTGAAAATGCTCAGGCTAGGAAAACGGCTACGCGTGGGGCTCGTGTCGCTCGCAACACAGCGTATTCTGTGAGACTCACATGCGCGCAGACGGCGGCCAAGGAACCCCTTTTCGCGCCCATACGTACATATCAGCTACAATGCGGCGAGCCGTTTCTGGCGCATCCGCGTTGTGCTGGATGGGGAGGATTGAGCCGTGAAGCCGAGCCGTGCACTGTTGTCTCCGATTCTCTTGCTCGCGTTCTTTGCCCCTCTGGCTCGCGGACAGCAGGCATCGGAGCCTTCGCCGCCACAGCAGTTCCGGAGACTGACTCTCGCGGGGGCGCTCGATCTCGCCGAGAAGCAGAATCTCGATCTTGCGGCGGCGCGCGCGCAACGCGCCGTAGCGCTGGCAGGGGTGCGCATCGCCGGACAAATCCCTAACCCCACGGTGAACTTCGGAGCGACGCGCGATACCCCGCACGAAAGCCTGTTTCTCGACCAGCCGCTTGAGTTGGGTTCGAAGCGGAGCCGGAGGATCGACCTGGCCAAGCAGCAGGGCGCTCTCACCGAGGTGAACATCGCGGGCGTCGAGCGGCAGGTGCGTCTGAACGTGCGCCAGGCGTTCTATGGCCTGGCTTTCGCGCGGGGCGTCACCGCCGCGCGCGCCAAGGCGCTCAAGCTCGCCACCCGTCTGCACGACATTGCCAATTCCCGTTTTCAGGCGGGGGATATCCCGCAACTCGAAGTCACGCAGGCGGAGCTGGAGGAGGCTCGCGCCAAGGCCGACGCGCAAGTCGCGCAACAGGAAGAAAAGGTTGCGCTCAGCGAGCTGAACGCGCTGCTGAACGAGCCGGCCACGCTCGACTGGGAGATCGGAGAGGCGTTGGCCGCGATGCCGCCGGCGCTCGCGCTCGACGACCTGCTTCAGCGCAGCGGCGCTTCCAGCATCGAAATCAGCCGGGTCAGCCAAGAGGAAAAAGTCCAAGCAAGCCAGACGGCGCTGTTCAAAGCGCAAAGGATCCCCAACCTGGGGTTGCAATTCGGCGCCGATTTCAACGCCAAGCCTGATTTTCAGACGGGCGGCCGGGGACAGCTCTCGATGGAGTTGCCAATTCTTGCGCACTACCAGGGAGAGATCGCGCAATCGACGGCCGCGCAGCGCGCGCTCGAAGGGGAAATGGCAGCCACGCGCCGGTCCGTCGGCGCCAAGGTCGAGTCGGCTGTGTTCGATCTTGAAGCGCGCCGTTCCCAGGTCGAGCTTTATCGCGATACACTTCTGCCGGCGTCGCGGCGGCTCAGCGACATGGCGGAGGAGAGCTACCGCGCCGGCAAGGCCAACATTCTGATCGTGCTGGGCGCACAGCGCGACGTTCAACAGATGGAGCGCGATTACCTGGACAGCCTCCTCGCGATGCAATCGGCGTTCGCGCGTTTGGAGGAGGCCGTTGGAACGCCGCTTGACTGAATGAGAAAACCGATGGCGCGAAAAGCATCAACCAAGCTTCTGCTTCTTGCGACGGCAATCGTTGCCGCGGTGTCCGGCTGTGGACACCGGGGTGCAGCGGCAGACGACGAAGGCAGCAGGGCAACGGCGAAGGCGGAGGTCACGCTTACGCGGGTCGCGCGCGCCGATATATCTCAAACGCTGACCCTCACCGGCACGGCGGCGGCGCTGCCGAACCAGGATGTTCGCGTCAGTTCCCTGGTTCCCGGCCGCATCGTGAGCTTGACGGTGGCCGAAGGCGACCCCGTGCAGACCGGCCAGGTTCTCGCAAAGCTCGACGACCGCCCCTACCGCGAACAGCTTCAGCAAGCCGAAGGGGCCGCCGCGCAGGCCCAGGCGACGCTGGAAAACGCCAAGCTCTCGCGGGCGCGCAATGAAGATCTGGTCCAGCGCGGAATTGCCGCTCGCAAAGACCTCGAAGACGCGCGCACGCAGGAAAGCGTGGCAGCCGCAGCCGCTCGCCAGGCGGAGGCCGCGCTGCACCTCGCGCACCTGCAACTCGGGCGCACGGCCATCGTTTCACCGCTGAGCGGGCAGGTGGCCAAGCGATTCGTCAGCGATGGCGAGCAGGTGGATGGAACCGCGGCGCAGCCCATTGTCGAAATCGCGAACCTGCGCGAGGTGGAATTCATCGGCAACGCCCCGGCGATGTATCTCGCGAAGCTGCGTCCCGGCGAACCAGTCCACGTGACCACGGAAGCTGCCGCCGGGCGGGAATTCGCGGGGCGCGTCGTAGCGGTCTCGCCGGCCGTCGATCCATCGACAGGTGTCGGCGTGGTGCGCATCCGCGTTCCAAATTTGGCGGGCTTGCTGCGGCTGGGGATGTTTCTGAGCGCGCAGATACCGATCGAAACCCACGCGCACGCGCTCACGGTTCCTCCTGCGGCGATTTACCGCGACGAAAACGGCAAAGCGCGGGTGTTCGTCGTCAGCGGCGACTCCGCCACGGCTGTTCCCGTGGAGCTAGGCATCGAAACCAAGGAGCAAGTCGAACTGCGATCGGGCGTGAAAGAGGGCGACGCCGTTATTCTGACGGGAGGCTACGGGCTCGGCGATAAGGCTCGCATCCAGACCAAATCGAGTCCGGCCTCTGCGTCAGGTTCCGGCTCAAATCAATGAACGTCGTCCGCTTCTGCCGCGACAACCGCTACGCCGTCTATCTGCTGACGGCGTTTCTGACCGTGGCCGGCATCGTGGCCGTCTTGCAGCTCCCCAGCAACATTTATCCGGAGCTGAATTTTCCTCGCATCGTCATCCTAGCGCACTCCGGAGATCTCTCGCCGGAAACGATGCTGCTTACGGTCACGCGGCCGCTCGAAGAATCCGTCAGCGCCACGCTCGGAGTGCGGCGCGTGCGCTCGAAGACCATCCGCGGGAACGCCGAAATGTCGGTCCTCTTTCAGCCCGACATGGACATGCAGTACGCGTTACAGCTGGTTCAGGGGCGGGTGAGCGAAGCTCGCGCTCTTTTGCCGCCGGACGCGGAGATGCAAGTCGAACGCATCACGCCCGTGGTGTTCCCGGTCTTCAGCCTGATCCTGAACGGCAACGTGCCCGACGCCGACCTGCGCGACGACGCCTTTTATGTGTTGCGCCCGCTCTTCAGCCGCATTCCCGGCGTAGGGCTGATTCAGGTGCAGGCCACCGACGTGCGCGAGGTCTCCGTGATCGTGGATCCGCAGAAGATGCTGGCGCACCGATTGTCGCTGGTGGACATCGCCAACGAGCTGAAGGCCACGAACAACATCACCTCCGTGGGACGCCTGGCCAAGGACTACGCGCAGTACCTTGTGCTTACCACCAGCCAATTCGCGAATCTTGACGATATTCGCAACACGATTGTCGCCGTCGAGAATGGGACGCCGCTGCGCGTGCGCGACCTTGCCGAAGTGCGCGATGGCGTCGCCGACCGCACTACGGTGATCACCGGGAACGGCCAGCGCGCCGCGCTGCTCAACATCTCGCGTCAAATCGGCGGGAATATTCTCGAACTCACCAGCCAGATCAAGGAACAGATCCGCGATCTGGGCTCGGCCATCCCCAAGACGCTGCGCCTTTCGATCGTTTACGACCTGGCGGAGTTCGTTTCCGAATCCATCGCAAGCGTTGGCGACGCGATTCTGATCGGTGCGGTGCTGGCCGTCGTGATCCTCTTCGGTTTCTTGCGCGACACCCGCACAACGCTGGTGGCCGCGACTTCGCTCCCGCTCTCGGTGATCGGCACGTTCTACATCGTTCGTATTTTCGGCGGCACGCTGAATTTGATGTCGCTCGGCGGACTGGCCATTGCCATCGGCTTGATCATCGACGATGCCGTCGTGGTGATCGAGAACATCTACCGTCACCTGGGCCTGGGCGAATCGCCGGACCTCGCGGCGGAGCGCGGCACGCAGGAGCTGCTTGCGCCGGTTATCGGCTCGACGGCGACCACGCTCGTCGTGTTTCTGCCGCTCAGCCTGCTGAAAGGCTTCGTCGGGGAATTCTTCACGGCGCTGTGCTTGACGCTCAGCGCTTCGGTGGTGCTCTCGCTCATTTTTGCCGTGGCGTTCATTCCCCTCCTTTCGCAGCGCTACCTTGCGGGCTCGGCACGCCACACCGAGAAAGCGGGCAAGCTGATCGAGCCGATGAATCGAGCCTACGAAAAGGCGGTGCGCTGGGCGCTGGGGCATCGCGCCATCGTCGCGGGAATCGCGGTGGCGTCAGTGGTGCTGGGAATCGGGCTGTACGCATCCCCAGCGCTGACCACGGGCTTCCTGCCGGAAATGGATGAAGGCGGGTACGTGCTCGATGGCCTCACGCCCGCCGGCACGTCGCTTGATGAAACCGATCGCATCCTCCGGCAGATCGAGCAGCGCATTGCAAAGATGCCCGAGACGCAGTCGTTCTCCCGGCGCACGGGAGCGGAACTGGGCCTTTTCGCTACCGAGCAAAACAAAAGCGACATCCTCGTCAAGCTCAAGCCCCGCTCTGCGCGCAGCAGAAGCGCGGAAGAAGCGATTGAGGATATGCGCGCCCAAGTCGCTCGGAATATTCCGGGAGTCGAGGTCGAGTTCGCGCAGATTCTTCAGGACATGCTGGGCGACCTGCAGGGCGCGCCCGAACCCGTCGAGATCAAGCTGTTCGGAAACTCGATGCCCGTGCTCGAGCAAGTCACGGAGGAAGTGGGCCCGAAGCTGCAAAAAATTCCCGGCATCGTGGACTTCAAGGGAATCCAGAAGGGCAATCCTGAAATTGTCCTGCACGTCGATCCGGCGCTCGCCGGACGCGCCGGGCTGGGCGCCGATCAAGTCACGCAGCAAGTGAGCGCGGGGCTGCTGGGACTCACCGAAACGCAACTGCGCCAAGCCGACCGCACCATTGATATTCGCGTGCGCTTCCCGGATGCGTTCCGCTATGACTATGCGAACATCGTGCAGTTCCCCATCGTGACGCCCGCGAAGCAAATCGTCCCGCTGACGTCTCTGGCGCGCCCGGAGCAAGTCCACGGGGAAAATCAGCTGCTGCGCGAGAATCAGCGTCTGATGGTCAGCCTGACGGCGCGGCTCGAAAACCGCGACCTCGGAAGCGCCATTGCCGAAGTGCGAAAAATGATGCGCAGCGTTTCGCTGCCCAGCGGCACGACCTACGAAATCGGCGGGCAATACGAGAGCCAGCAGAATTCGTTTCACGACCTGCTTTCCGTCCTGGGGCTGGCGCTCGGAGCGGTGTTCGTCGTGCTGGTGATCCAGTTCCGGTCTTTCGCGCCCGCGCTGATCATTCTTTCAGCGGCGCCGCTGTCGCTGGTCGGCGTCTTCGGAATGCTGATGGCCACCGGAACCGCGCTCAACGTGTCGTCGTTCATGGGAATCATCCTGATGGTCGGGCTGGTGGTGAAAAACGGCATCATCTTGTTCGACCACGTGCAGAAGCTGTGGCAAGAGGAGAAAATGCCGCTGGGCGAGGCGCTTGTGGCCGCGGGAAGAATTCGCGTGCGGCCGATTCTGATGACCACTCTGGCTACCCTGTTCGGCTTGCTGCCCCTCGCGCTGGGATTGGGATCGGGCGCGGAACTGCAGAAGCCGCTGGCGCTCGCGGTGATCGGCGGGCTGCTGCTTTCCACCTTCATCACGCTGCTCGTGATGCCCGTGCTGTACTCGTTGCTCGAGCGCAAAGCCTAGCGGGAGCCGGCGCGCATGAAAAACGACACGAGTTTATCGCGCCGCGAGTTTCACGGGTTCTCGCTCGCGGGACTAGCAGCCGTTGCGAGCGGTGCGTGCACCCTTCTGCTGGTGCGCTGCGGCAAGAGCTACCCGGAGAAAGTCGTCGGTAAGGTCGGAGAGATTCCCGTCGGCGGCTCGAAAATCTTCACCTACCCCACCGATGTGGAACCCTGTTTCCTGCTGCGGCCCGCAGAAGATACGTACGTGGCCTACAGCCGCAACTGCACGCACCTGTCGTGCCCGCTCTTTTATCAGCCGGATGAAGGCCGCCTCCATTGTCCGTGCCACGGCGGCGCGTTTTCAGTGGCTGATGGCTCGGTGCTGCAAGGGCCGCCGCGCAAGTCTCTGCCGCGCGTGGTGCTGGAGCGCCGTGGAGATGAGCTGGTCGCGACGGGGATGGCGAAGTCGTAGAGGAGTGGGAGGTCTCCGCTTGTCAGGCGGCCTCAACCGTGAGTCTCAAGCCAATCGCTTTGGTGACCGCGACCAACGTGGAGAGGCGCGGGAGGAGCGCCCGCAGCGACTTCCGGCTGGCCTACGCGTCATGGGTATATTTTTTAATTTCATTAATATATCTAATTATTTATTTTATGTATTTCAGCTCGCCAACATGGCTGCGGGGCTGAGCGTTGATGGAGTGCGGATGCCCGCGGGGACCGTTAGCCGTGCGCGAGTTTGGTCAACCGACGAAGCGGTAGCCGACGCCACGGACGGTGAGGAGGTGGCGCGGCTTGGCGGGATCATCTTCCAGGTAGCGGCGGAGGCGGACGATGAAGTTGTCGATGGCGCGCGTGTCGGTGTCTTCGCGCAAGCCCCACACATCTTCGAGGATGGACTTGCGCGAGACGGTGCGGCCTTTGCTGCGAATCAGATGGCGCAGTAGCTTCGCCTCCATCAGCGTGAGCTGAATCGTGGCGCCGTTGGTGCGCAGTTCGAGCGCGCCGAAGTCAATGGTCTTGCCGCCCAGCGAAAAGACTTCGTAGTCCTCCGCATCCTTGGCCGCGGCGCCACTCGCCGGCCTCTCCTTGCGCTTCTTTCCCGCATCCCGCAGCCATTCGCTGCGCCGCAGCAGACCTTGCAGGCGCGCGAGAAAGATGGGCAGCTCGAACGGCTTCGGAAGATAGTCGTCCGCGCCGGCCGCGAAACCCTGCAGCACATCCTCCGGGCGGCCGCGCGCCGTGAGCATCAGGACCGGAACGTAGTTCTGCGCTTTGCGCAATTCGCTGACGACCGCGAAGCCGTCTTTCCCCGGCAGCATCACGTCGAGCACCACGGCGTCGAAGCGGTCGGCGGAATCCGCAAGCCGCTTGAGAGCCGATTCGCCGTCGCCGGCGACGTCCACGGCGTGCCCTTCGGCCTTGAGGTTGAACCGCAGCCCTTCGGCGAGGTGGGCTTCGTCTTCGACCACGAGCACGCGGCTCACGCAGGACTCCTCGGCAACTCCAGCGTCACCGTGGTGCCGCGCCCTTCGCCGCCGCTTTCGGCGAACACGCGCCCGCCGTGCGTGCGCGCAATGGCGCGGACAATGAACAGGCCTAGGCCCGTTCCTTTTACGCGCGACGACGTGCGGCCTCGCACGCGGTAGAAGCGCTTGAAGATGCGCTTCAGCTCCTCGGGCGGAATGCCAATGCCGCGGTCGCGCACGCGCAATTGCACGCGCTTGTCGTCGGGCGTCTCGACGTTCACCGACACGTCCACGTTGCCGTCGGAATACTTGATGGCGTTGTCGAGCACGTTGGAGACGGCGGTGCGCAGCTCTTCGGGATCGCCCAGCACGTGAATGCGGTTGCCGTTCGGCGCTTCCTCGAATTGCAGCACTTCACCCGAAAGGTGATGGCGCGTGCGCGCCAGCTCGATGCACTCGCGCACCAGCCCGGCGAAGTCGATCTCGGTGCGGTAAGGGGCGCCGGGCTTGTGCCCCGATTCGCCGGCTTTCAGCACCTGCTCGACGGTGCCGAGCAGGCGGTCGGTATCAAGCAGCATCAAGCGGTAGAACTTCCGGCGTTGCTCGTCGTCCACTTCGCGCCGCTGCAGCGTTTCCAGGTATAGGCGAATCGAAGTGATGGGCGTCTTCAGCTCGTGCGTGACCGCGTTGATGAAGCTGTCGTGCTGCTCGTTGCGCCGGATTTCGCGCACCAGGAAGCCGGTGTTGAGAATCATCCCGAGGATGATGGCGATGAAGAACACCACGCCGAGAAAAAGCATCAGGCCCTGGCGCCAGTTGAGGATGATCCAGCCGACGTTCAGAGCGACGGCCAGAGCGACCAGGCAGACTCCCAGCACGAGAGAAAATACCATCGTTTTTCTGCGGCTCGTGATGCGCACGGCGTCTTGCTGGATTGTACCGCGGAGAAGGGCTGCTTTGCCGCGCGGATGCTGTTTCAGCCAGCAGCGTTCAGTCGGCGGCGCCTGTCGCGACCGGCGGGCTCATGCCTGCCGCCGCCTGAGCCGTCGCAGCGCGCAGAGTCGAAATCTTCGCGCAGTAAACTTGCCGGGCCAGTCCAAGCTTCTTCATCACCCAGATGACGTACCAGTTCGTGTCGATTTCGTACCACCGCAGGCCATGGCGCGCCGAGACCGGATGCGCGTGGTGATTGTTGTGCCAGCCTTCGCCCCAGGTGAACAGCGCCACCCACAAACTGTTGGTCGAGAGATCCCGCGTGGCAAACCGCCGCGAACCCCAGGAGTGCGTCGCCGAATTCACCAGCCAAGTGCAGTGCAGTCCGATCACGGTGCGGAAGAAAATCCCCCAAAGCACAAGCGGGATGCCGCCGATAGCAAGCAGGATGAGGCCGAGCACGATCATGGGCACGTAGTGAAACTTCGTGATCCACACGTGGAATCTGTCTTTGGCGAGATCGGGAACGTAGCGCGCCAGCGTGGACGTGTCGTGGTGCATCGACTTGCCGACAAGTATCCAGCCCATGTGCGCCCACCACTTGCCGTCGCGCGGAGAATGCGGGTCGCCATTCTCGTCGGAGTACTGGTGATGAATGCGATGTGTCGCCACCCAGAAGATTGGGCCGCCTTCGAGCGAAAGCGTCGCGCAAGTCGTTAGGAAGTACTCGACCCATCGGGGAGTCTTGTAGCCGCGGTGCGTGAGCAGCCTGTGGTACCCCACGCCGATTCCCAGGCTGGTGGCCACCCAGTTCAAGAGCAGCGCGGTGAGGAATGCTTTCCAGGAAAAGAAGAAAAGCGCAGCCACCGCTCCCATGTGAAACAGGATCATGAAAGACGCGGTGATCCAGTTGATTTCGTCGTCTGCGCTCTGTTTTTTCGCGAGAATCTGCAGGTCGTCTGCCAGCATTGCGGAGGCCCCTCAGTGCCTTGTTTTTTTCGCCCCGGCTCTAGGATGCAAGGCTAGCAGAGGGAGGCTCTCGGTCTTTGTAATACTTCTGTAATAGTCGAACCCTGCGCGACTTTAGTTAGCGTCCCGTGTTTAACGTATGTGGACAGGTTTGCGTTCGCCTTGTACCCGCGTACAGGGTGCGAAACTGGCCACACGGACGAGCAACACACAACCATTGGCCCGCAAAATACGTCATTATATTGTGGCAAGAAAGTTCGGCATATTTGCCGTTTTCGACGGAAGGATGGCTTCAAGATGAAAAAGATTCTCCTTGCAGCAGCGACTCTGGTTCTGGCCTTCGCGGGGACGGCGGGCGCACAGGCCAAGCCGACGATCAAAATCTTCATACACCCGCATTCGACCGTCCCGACAGCGGAAGTGATGAAGCATCTGGTGAACAAGTGTCCCAACGTGACCATCACTCTCAACTCCGAGAAGTCGGACTTCATGGTGCGGGCGGGCGGGTGGTCGGGCAACTATCAATTCGTTGTGTACCGGCACGGGGGCACGGCCGCATACAGCACGGAGACGGCGCTCCTTTCCAACGCCGTGAAAGATGTCTGCAAGTTCATGAATTCCCCCCAGGCCAGCGCGGCCAGTTCGGACTAGTCACAAACGTCTGCGACCGTAGCGGCGCGGAGCCAGGGAACTAACCCTGGCTCCGCCGCACAACAACGTCAGTCACGCCTTTCCGGTTTCATCAGCTTCTCGCCTACCTTTCATCGGCCCTTCACATCGATTCGCGTTAATGCGCTGCTAGCGGCTGGACTGTAACGGCACGGGGAAACCCGTCGGCCCCCGTGGGGTGTGTGTACAGCCTCAGAGTCATTAACCCACAAGCGACAAGCCGAAGACGAGGGAGGTAGCCATGCGGATTCGTACGATTTGGATCCTAGCGCTGGGCGCGATCCTTGCAAGCATCCGCCCCGCCGCGGCGCAGACCGATCGCGCGACGCTGGAAGGCACGGTGACCGACGCGAGTGGCGCCGTAGTCGCGAACGCCAAGATTCAAATCACTGCGGTCGCCACGGGCTTGAGCGAAGAGCGGTCAACAAACAATTACGGCCTCTATCGGTTCCCGGCGATCGCGTTGGGCGTTTACACCGTGCTGGTTAGCCACGACGGGTTCAACACCGTGCAACTCGAAAACGTCGAACTGCAGGTGGGCGAGACGCGCACCCTGGACGTCGTCCTCAAGGTCGGCGCCATTCAGCAGAAGGTCGTGGTGCAAGCCGAGGCGTCTGAGCCGTACGAGCGCAGCACCGCGGAAAGCGCCAACGTGATTCGCTCGGACCAGGTGGAGAACCTGCCCACGAACGGGCGGAACTGGGCCACCCTGACGATGCTCGCACCCTGGGCCCAGGATGACGGCGGCGGCGACCAGCGCACCATCCGCTTTGCGGGTCGCGCGCGCGACGACAACAATTTTTCATTCGACGGCGTGGACGCCACCGGAATCCAGGAGCAAGCGCAAAAATCTACGACACGATTGCAGGTTTCCGAAGACGCCATCGAGGAATACCGCGTCGATTCGGCCCTCTACGACGCTCAATACGGCTCACAGGCCGGCGGGCAAGTGAACGTGGTCACCAAGTCGGGCACAAACAATTTTCACGGAACCGTCTTTGGTTTCTTCCGGAATTCCATCTTCGACGCCCGCGAATTCATAGATCCCGCCCCGATTCCGCCTTTCCGGCTGGGGCAATACGGCATGACGTTTGGCGGGCCAATAAAGAGGGACAAGACTTTTTTCTTCCTGAATTACGAAGGGCTGCGGCAGTTGCAGGAGCAGACGCTGGTCGCGGCGGTTCCCGACGCGGTCCTCCAGCAGCAAATCCTGCAAACCTCGCCCGTGATGTGCCCGATTCTGCAAGCCTGGCCGTGGCGGCAATCCGCGGCAGCGCAGAACCAGACGCTCGGCTGTGCAGCCGTGCACGTCTTCCCGGACGCAGACTTCCAAGACCTGGGCGCGCTGAATCCAAACGATCCCAGCTTCGTCCCGGGAACCGACCAGTTCACGCATGAGCCCACCACCGTCGTCCACGAAGACGTGTGGCTCGCGCGCCTGGACCACAAGTTCACGGACAGGACCACCCTGTACGCCCGCGCCCAGCGGGATATCGCCATATCGCGCGCTCCGCTGGGGAACGCGCTCGACCAGCAGGGCATCTTCAATCATCCCGGCAACTACGTCGTCGCGCTGCAGCACGAGTTCACGCCCACAATCGTCAACGTGACGAAGTTTGGCGGGAATCGCTCGCCCTTTCACAATCCGCAGATCTGCAACTTCGCGCTTGCCGTGGGCACCGACAACTTCGAGGGGCTCAACGACTGCAACACGGACAACGAAGTCGGCACCACGTTCTCCTATCTTGACGACGTCACCTGGACGCACGGCCGCCACACGTTCAAGAGCGGCATCGAGGTGCGCTTCGTGCGCCTCAACCAGGGAATCACGGCAGACAATACGATCAACTACACGGACAACAACAGCCTGATCACAAACAACATTGACAATCTGTTCTTCCGCTCCTCCTGGTCGCTTCACTACCTGCGCCACAGGTTCATCATGCCCTATTTCCAGGATGAGTGGAAGATTCTGCCGACCCTGACCCTCAACATGGGCTTGCGCTACGAGTACTACAGCGTGGCCAGCGAAGCCCACAACAGCACCACCGTGTTCGACCTGCAGAATTTCAACGGCGAATGTGTCGGTTCGGGATCGCTGAACCCCGTCAGAGCAGTCGAGTCTTCGAGCTGCCCCAACAATCCGTCGCTGTTCTTCCCAAACTACCGCAACTGGGATCCTCGCTTCGGTTTGGCCTGGGCTCCGGCAGCGCTGCACAACAAGACGGTCATCCGCGCGGGCTTCGGCATTTACCACGGCGCGGCGCAAAACGACGACCAGAACGCCGGCCTGGAGAGCGACAACCAGCGCCTCGGCCTCACGCAAGGCGTGGACGCCCCGGCCGACTCGCTGCATTTCGGCCCCGGCTTCCTCGAGACTCCGCCCGACTTCGGAGCAGCGGGCACGCCGCTCTTGCAGCCGCGCGCGCTATTCCGTCACCGCCGCGACCTGTACGTGGAAACATGGGGACTGACCGTCGAGCACCAATTGCCCGCAAACTTTCTGCTCACCACTTCCTATCTCGGCAGCCACGGCGTGCGCCTGTTCGCGCGCAACTTTGAGAACCTGTGCGACCAAGCTACGTACCAGGCGACACAGACGTGCGTGCGGCCGCTCGACGCTCTTCCTGTATTCCTGGACGGCCCGGGCGGTCCTGCGACTTTTTATGGCGATGTGGACGTGAAAAAGGACGACGGAGGCAGCAGCTACCACGGTCTGCTGGTTTCCGTGCAACGCCGTTTCCGCGCAGGCCTCTCGTTCCAGGCCAGCTACACGTATGCGCATTCAATCAACGATGGCAACGTCGGCGGCGGCGAATCCAACGCGCCCGAGAACGCGCTCTGCGTTCCCTGCGAACGCGGCCCCAGCATTTACGACATCCGGCACAACTTCGTGGCCAACGCCGTGTACGAGTTGCCGTTTGGCCCCGGCAAACAGTTCCTCAGTTCCGCCAGCGGCGCTCTTGCGAAAATCGTCGGCGGCTGGCAAATAAACGGCATCGGGACCGCACACACAGGCCATCCCCTAACTGTTTTCGCGAACATCCCGCCGAACCAACTGCCGGATGCGAACACGGGACCTAGTGAGCGTCCCGACGTTGTGCCCGGAGTGCCACTGACGGTGACTCCGACGGCGGCGAACAGCTACCAACTGATCAACCCGAACGCCTTTACGGCGCCGCCCGTTGATCCAAACACCGGCATCCTGACGCGCTTCGGAGACGAACCAAATGGGCTGATCCGCTCTCCCAATGCCTGGCAGGTCGATTTCGCCGTGGTGAAAGACACTCCGCTGACGGAGCGCTTTACCCTGGAGTTTGGCGTCCAGGCGTTCAACATTTTCAACCACACGCAGTTCGCCGACCCCGGCAGCCTGACGCTCGACTTCAACTGCACGGGCGCCGCGCCATTCATTTGCTCTACGGGCGCCTCCGGCACCTTCGGCCAGATCAACACAATCAACGGACACAACAACAACAACGACAACTTCTTCGTGGACAACGTGGGCACCGGCCTCGCCCGGCAGCTTCAGTTCATGGTACGGTTGAAATTTTAGGTGGCCATGGCGAAACGAACGATTCTCGGCGTCGCAACCCTTGTGGCCGCAGCGCTGGCCGCGTACGGCTGGCGGCGGCACGAAGGAGTCTCCGGCGCTGAACTGACCCACGCGACGGTCTTGTTCCCGCAGGCCTCCGATCCCGTTCTGGTAGGTGCCGGCGATATTGCCGACTGTTCGGACCTGTCGGGCGCCGAGGCTACCGCCAAGCTGCTCGACGCCATTCCCGGCGCCGTCTTCACTGTGGGCGACAACGCTTACGAATCCGGCACCGCGAAGCAGTTCCGCGACTGCTATGGCCCCACGTGGGGCCGTCACAAGGCGCGCACGCGTCCCGCACCCGGCAATCACGAATTTCACTCTGGCGGCGCCACTCCCTATTTCGATTACTTCGGCGCAAATGCCGGCGATCCCGCGCGCGGCTACTACAGCTACGACTTGGGCGCCTGGCACATCGTGGTCCTGAACAGCGAATGCGATCAGGTCGGAGGCTGCCAGGCAGGCTCGCCGCAGGAAAAATGGCTCAAGGACGACCTCCAAGCCCACCCCGCAGCATGCACGCTGGCATACTGGCACAAGCCTCTCTTCAGTTCAGGCGCCAAGCATGGCAACGACCCGGAAGTGAAGCCATTCTGGCAGGACCTCTACACCACCAACGCCACCGTCGTGCTCACCGGCCACGACCACGACTACGAACGCTTCGCTCCGCAGGATCCCGACGGCAAGCCCGATCCCGCGCGCGGCATCCGCGAATTCGTTGTGGGCACCGGAGGCAAGAACCATCGCCCGTTCGGCAAGCCCCTCGCGACCAGCGAAGTGCGCAACGCCGACACCTTCGGCGTTCTCAAACTCACACTGCACCCGCATTCCTATGACTGGGAGTTTATTCCCGAAGCAGGCAAGTCATTCCGCGACTCGGGCACTGGCGCGTGCCATTAACGTGTCCTCAGTGCATTGGCGAAGGGCGCCCGAGCGTGTCGCTGACACGAGGGCGCCGGGAGTCCGGCCGCGCGCGGCGATTCCGCTCTTTCTTGGGCGTGCGCAAATCATTTCCGGCGAAGCGGCGGAAACTGATTGCGCTGCACGCCCGCGCCTTCCGTGACGGTGATGATCTGGTCGGCGGCAAGGTCTTTGACGATTTCCGTGACGCCGCTGGGCCAGCGGATTTCCAGCGCGTCGATGCGGTCGTGCCGGCCGAGACCGAAATAGATGCGCGGGTCCTGCGCCGAACAGTAGCTCATGCCCCCCTTGGACTGATCGTACGAGGTGAAGTCGCCGGCGGTGAGTTTCAGTCGCGCGCCGATGGCGTCGCGATTGGACTTCGTGCCGATGAGCTTCACGCCGAGCCAGTGGTTCCTTTCCGGGGCCTTCGCGGCTTCCGGGGCTGAAGCCCCTGGCTTGAAAGCGTCGTTACGCCGGGGCTGAAGCCCCGCGCTTCCACCCGTGTCGTTGCGGAAAAGCTGGGCGTCTTCACCGTTGTTGCTGACAAGAAAATCGAGCCAGCCGTCGTTGTCGTAGTCGCCCACTGCTAGGCCGCGGCCTACGCGCGGCGCGCGGAAGCCGGGGCCCTGCGTTTTCGTGGCGTCCACGAAATTTCCTTCCCCGGTGTTGCGGTAGAGCTTCTTCTCTTCCTCGTAGCGCACTTCCGGATGATAGAGTGCGATGTTGTCGAGGATGTGGCCGTTGATGACCAGAAGATCCCGCCAGCCGTCGTTGTCGAAATCGAAGAAGCGCGCGCCGAACCCGCTGTTGAGAATACTCGACTGGCCGATGCTGGAAGCGATCGTCGCGTCGGTGAAGGTGGCGTCGCCGTTGTTGCGATAGAGCCGGTTCAGTTCGTAGTCGAGATGGCTGACGAACAGCGCGGGCCAGCCGTTGTTCATGATGTCGGCGGCGTCGGCCGACATTCCCGCCTCGGTGCGGCCGTCTTCGCTAAAGCCCGCCCCGGAAGTGTAGGTGGCGTCGCGGAACGTGCCGTCGCCCTTGTTGATGTACAGAAAATTCCGCTGCGTATCGTTGGCGATGAAGATGTCGGGCCAGCCGTCGCCGTTGAGATCCGCGAGCACCACCGCCAGGCTCTTGCCGTCTTTGTTCACCAGACCCGCTTTTTCCGTGACGTCGGTGAACGTGCCGTCGCCGTTGTTGTGATAGAGCCGCGGCGAAGTGCCGGGAAAATTGTCGGGGTGACAGTAGGAGCTGACGTGCGGAATGTCCTTGTAGCCGGGACGGAAGTCGCCGCACGTGACCGGATGATCCACGTCGTATTTGACGTAATTCACGACGAGCAGATCGAGCAGGCCGTCGCGGTCATAGTCGAACCAGCCGGCCGCCGTGCCCCAATTGCCGTCGTTGCCCACGCCGGCCTTTGCGGTCACGTCGGTAAACGTGCCGTCGCCGTTGTTGTGCAGCAGCGCCGAATGACGATAGCCGGTCATGTAAATGTCGGGGTAGCCGTCGTTGTCGTAGTCGCCCACGGCGACGCCGAAGAAGAACGTGCCATCGCTGTGGATTCGGCTCTGCGCCGTCACGTCGGTGAATGTGCCGTCGCCGTTGTTGCGATATAGCGCCGGCTGCGGTGGCTGCGCGGGATGAAACAGCGGCGTGTAGCCGCTGTTCACGAAGAAAGCGTCGAGGTAACCGTCTTGGTTGTAATCGAGCCAGCCGACGCCTGCGCCCATCGTTTCGGGGTACATGCGCTTGGCCGATTGCGCTCGTTCATGATGAAAGTGGATTCCCGCTTCGCGGGTGACATCCTGAAACTCGACGTGGTACGGATTGGCATCGCCGCTTCTTTGACGAGTTTGTGGTGCGCGGGCGCTCGGCTGCACCGGAAAGCCGACGGCGGCGGCCAGCAAGCCGGCTCCGGCAAGCAGGGCGAAACGCGGCAGAGAGCCGTGTAAGAAAAGCATGGCCCGAGAATCTTAGCAGCCGCGTCGCACCTTCCAAAATGGTCGGACCTTGGCTGTGGAAAAACCGCGCGCAACCCTGGTTTTATCTTGACACTGCGAGAGACGGGGCGCTAGCCTACCCGCGATTTTCGGCCCGGGTAGGTTCATTCGATTGTGACTCAGAAGAGCAGCCCAGCGTTTCTGAACCAGCCCAGTTCTACCTGCCCGCGCCCCGGCGTGCGGGTTCTCGCACTGTTCTTTCTCTTTCTCTTCGCCCTTCCCACACCTGCGGATGCGGTCTCCCGGCGCAAAGTAATCATCGACACCGATCCGGGAACCGACGACGCCATCGCCATCCTCCTGGCGGTGAACTCGCAGGAACTCGACGTTCGCGCCCTTACGGTTGTTCCCGGCAACGTGACGGCGCAGCAGGGCCTGGAAAACGCCCTCAAGCTGGCGTCCCTCGCCAATCGCTGCGACATTGCCATTGCCGGCGGTGCCCAGCATCCGCTGTTTCAGAAACTGATTACCGCAGAGTTCTGGCATGGCAAGAACGGGCTCGCGAATGTCGAGCTGCCCGCCAGCAAGTGCAAGGCGGACCCGCGATTTGCGCCCGACCTGATCATTCAAATGGTGCACGAAGCGCCGCACGAAATCACGCTTGTGCCCATCGGCCCGGAGACGAATATCGCGCTGGCCGTGCTCAAGGACCCGTCCATCGTGCCGCTCGTTAAGGAAGTGATCGTGATGGGCGGATCGATTTCCGGCGGAAACGTGAACGCGTCGGCCGAAGCGAACATCTACAACGACCCGGAAGCGGCGCAAATCGTTTTTCAGGCGGGCTGGCCGATCACCATGGCGGGGCTGGACGTGGCCAACAGGACGCTGTTCACGCGGCGTCACCTCGAGCAGCTGGCGAAAACGCATGGGCCGGAAAATGATTTCATGGTGGCAGTGCTCGACTTCGTCGTCAAGCTCTCGGAGAAGTACGGATACGCCGGCGCACCGATGTACGACCCGCTGGCCGTGGGCGTGGCCATCGATCCGACGATCGTCAAGACTCAGGCCATGCACGTGGACGTGGAGACGCGCGGCGAGTTCACGCGCGGCGAGACGGTCGCAAACCGGGACGACACCGTCGAGAGAAACGTCCTGCACGGAGACCGCTACGTCATCGAAGGGGTTGACAACGTGGTGCCGAACGTCCGAGTATGCACAGGCGTGGATGCGGAGCGATTTATCCAGCTTTTCATTTCGCGGCTATCGGGGAAGTAGGGGTCAAGCGACGCCTTTTCAAGTGGAAGGATGCAGCGAAACGGGGGGGCAAGAATGAAACTTCGGAATGTTGTGATTGTCGTTCTCGCGTTCGTGGGCCTGCTTTTTGCCCTCGGCAGCAACAGCGCATCCGCGCAGACATTGGAGCGCGGCGCGATTCGCGGAACGGTCTATGACACGACACATGCCGCCGTGCCGAGCGTGAAATTGACGCTGACGAATCCCTCCACCGGCATCCGCCGAGAGCTGGTCGGACAGCCCGACGGGACGTACGTTTTCGAAAATGTTCCGCCGGGCGAGTACACCCTGACCAGCGAAGCGCCCAACTTCGCCGTCACCACCGTCAAGCAGATCGAAGTGAACGTGGGCTCGTCGGTCGTGCTCGACGTCACCATGCCGTTGAAGAGCCAGCAGCAGACGGTCACCGTCACGGCGAGCACCGCGGAAGCGGAGACGCCCGTCGAGGGTGTCGGCCAGCTGCTGAACGCGCAGAGCGTGACCAACCTTCCGTTTTCGGGACGCGACTATCGCGACATGGCGCGTCTCGCGCCATCGGCTTCCGTAGTGCCGGGCCTGCGCGGAGGCTTGCGCCTGGGCGGCCAGCAGAGCGACTACAGCGGCCTGGTCATCGACGGCGGCGACAACACCAACAATTTCTTCGGCGAATATTTCGGCTCGCTCGAAACGAAGAACTTCACCGTCCCGCTCGAAGCCGTCCAGGAATTCCAGGTGATCACGAACGGGTTTGCTCCGGAATTCGGCCGCGCCACCGGCGGTTTGCTCAACGTGGTTACCAAGTCCGGAACGAACGCAATCCACGGTGAAGCCCACGAGTACTATCGCGGCCAAAACCTCACGGAGAATGATGCCTTCGGCGCTCCCCCCAACATCACCAATCAGAATCAGGTCGGAGCTTCGGTGGGTTTCCCGATCCACAAGGACCGTCAGTTCCTGTTCCTATCGACCGACGTGCAGCGTGAGAACGGTCCGCTGACATCCGATTTCTGCTCCGGCAGCACCAACCCCAATTGCAGAACGGAACTGGATGCCGCCACGGGCCCGGTGATCGGCCCGCAAATGGGAACCGACGTCCTGCCGGCCCCTTGCCTAGCCAACGGGCCGGTAACGCCCGGTGTCACCACCGTTTTGCAGGCCTGCTATGGCGTCAACACTCTGGGCCAACTCGGAGAAAAGGTCGCCAACAATCAGTTCCAGAACCTCGCCAGCCTCCTCGGGCATTATGACTACCAGTTCTCTCCCGCGAATCACTTCAGCGTCCGCGGCTTCTGGACCTACAACGATACCCAGGGATTTACCGGCGGCCGCGGGCAAAACGAAGTGCCTATCGCTTTCGGCGATACGGAACACTTCCACAACGCCGGCGTGAGCGGGGTCTTCGCACTGACTACGGTTTTGGGGCAAAAGGTCAACGAAATTCGTGTTTTGGTGTCCGGCGAAACGAGGCCGCGCCATCCCAACAGCACGGCTCCCGAGATCACTATCACGGACAGCACCCTGGGACTTGGAGCTGATTTCGGGGAGCACTTCTTCCTGCCCATCAACAACGACAACGGCAAATTCCAGGCGCAGGACAATTTCAGCTACACCTTCGGGAAGCACGACATCAAATTCGGCGGCGACGTCAACACCTTTGTGGACCGCAAGGATGCCTTCAGCGGCTGGAGCGCAGGAGAGTACACCTTCACCTCGCTGGCGGCCTTCAATACTCCAAGCCCTGAGATCTTCGCGGGTTCATTCGCCCAGGGATTCGGCATCGGCAAGGCTCCGATCCCCGCGGGCACTCTGTTCCCGAACTATCAGACCGGCCTGGGCCTCTACTGGCAGGACAAGTGGCAGCTCACGCAGCGCTTTACGCTTACCTACGGCCTGCGCTGGGATGGCACATGGAATCCTCAGCCGCAGCAGCCCATTCCAGGCAACCAGGTTTACGTCGGTGTGGGGCCGCTGGGTAACGGCACACGGATCGCGCCGGTGCCTCAGCGTGTTCCCAACGACTTCACGCAATGGGGACCGCGTGTCGGTTTTGCGTGGGGTCTCGGCAGCACGGAGCATCCCTGGGTGGTGCGATCCGCCTTTGGGCTTTACTACGCGCAAACTCCGCCGATTTTTATGACCGACCAATTCGATCTTCAGACGGTAACGACTTGCATCTTTACGTGCAACCCGCCGAAAAGCAGCATCCCGTATCTGTTTCCTTCCACTCTGCCGACGAATACGAATCTTTGCACCTTCACGACGATCGCCGTGGGCTGCCCGAACATCAACTACACCGATCCGGCCTTCCAGAACCCGCGCATTTACAATCTGACTGCGGGTGTCGAACACAGCCTCGGCGGCGGTTGGACAGCCACGGCAACGTATGTCTATTCCCATTCGGCGCATTTGAAAACGGGAGGATTCAGCACCACGGTGTGGTCACGAAACTTCGTGCCGGCCGGGACGGACCAGTTCGGGCGCACGATTCTTGCTCCGTTCACGGACACGAGTTGCCCGGGCGTCGCGCTGACTGTGCTTCCCGGCGACTTCCTGCCTCCCGGTCCCCTGCAGCCTCTGGATTGCAGCATCAATGCTGCCAACGAATTGGGCAGCTTCGCCCGCGCCAACTTCAACGAGTTGGAGGCCGGCGTGAACAAGCGCTTCTCCAACCACTTCCAACTCTTCGCGCACTATACCTACTCGACGAACCGCGACAACTCCGATACCGAGCGCGACACGGATAGCTTTTTTGGCCCCCAGGACCCGTTCAACATCAACATCGACTACGGAATCAGCCAGCTCGACGTCCGGCACCAGTTTAAGGTGGGCACCGTGATCGACCTGCCCTTCGGCTTCACCTGGAGCAACACGATGCTGGCGCACAGCGGATTCGCGTATCCTGCGTACGACAGCGTCGATGCGAACGGCGACTTCGTGATCAACCAGGTGGCCAACAACGACCGGCCGGTCGTTACGCTCAATGGCAAGTCCTTCCTGCTGCCGCGCTATCCCAGCCGCGAGCCTGATTTCTTCCAGTGGGACACGCGAATCAACAAAGACTTCCGGATCACCGAGAGGTATCATCTCCAGATCATTGCGGATCTATTCAATCTGAGCAACCGCGGCAACCTCTATTCGGATCCGGATGTTTTTGGGTTCGTCGGCAACAATCTGACGGCTATTCCGACGCCTCGGAACACGCCGGGATACCGCACGCCCAATGAAATTGCGAACGGCAGCACGGCGTTTGCCGCGCAGCTGGGCGCCCGCTTCCAGTTCTAACAAGAGCGGAATGGCAAATCGAAGCCCGCCGGACGACCTCCGGCGGGCTTTTCTTGTTGTGGCCGGGCCGCGCCAAGCTCAACGCGAAGGCGCGCCGCCCGATAAATCGGCGAGGGCCTTGCGGTAATCGGGATCCCCGGGAGCGAGCTCGACAGCTTTCTTGTAGGCGGCGAGCGCATGTGCGCGGTCGCCGAGTTGCTGGTAGATGACGCCCATCTCGAAATAGGCGTCGGATTCCTTCGGGTTCACCAGCGTGGCCTGCTCGAACGCGGCGAGCGCCTCCGCCGGCTTTCCCTGCTTTTCGAGAATCTTCCCGCGCACATACAGGAAATCGGGCTGGAAGGGGCCGCGCGCAAGCGCCTGCGCGATAGCTTCGCTCGCTTTCTCGATGTCCCCAGCCGAGTAGTAGAGTTTCGCCAGCTGCGAATACGCAGCGCCGCTCTGGGGATCCTTGCCGAGAGCCTGCTGGAGAAGGTCGAGCGCGCCGTGAAGATCGTTCGCCTGCGCGCGATTGTTCGCTTCCTGCACAAGGTGCATGGCCTGCTTCTCATTCTCCTGCGTCGCGCGGTCGTTTTGCGACGCCCTCTCGAACTGCGCCAGCGCCTTCTCGGCCTGGTCCGTCCTGCCGGCGCAGCGACACGCGCGCGAAAGCAGGAACAGGGCCTCGGAGTCGTCGGGTTGCGCTTCCACCGCCGGCTGCAGAACATCCGCAGCGCGCGTGCACCGCTCTGCGGCCTCGGCGGCGGACGCTTTTTCCGCCGCGCGCAGAAGAACTTTGCCCAGTACGATTCGGGCTCGTGGATTCTGCGGCTGCAGCTCGACCGCCTTTTCCGCTTCCCCCAGCGCGCGCTCGTCCTCGTTGCGGTCCGAGTAGATTTGCGCGCGCAAGTAGTGCGCCAGCGCGTCGCCGGGCTGTTGCGTCACCACTTTTGCGAGCTGCACCAGCGCGCTCGTCGCATCTCCCTTGGACTTGTAAGCCAGGGCCAAGCGGTCGCGCGTGTCAATCGCCGAAGGATCGAGCGCCAGCGCGGCGGTCAGGTCCCTAATGGCCGCGTCGTACGTCTGCATTTCGAGGTCGAGGTCGCCCAGAACCGCCAGCGGCCGCGCGTCCTTGGGATGCCGCCGCGCCGCGCGTTCGAGAATGTGTCGCGCCTCCTCATAGTTGTGAACGCCGCGGTAGGCTTGCGCAAGTCCGACCTCGGCCGCCGCGTCGCGAGGCGAGACGCGAAGCGCTTGCTGGTACACGGAGATGGCTTCCGTCAAGCGGCCCGCTTTCGCGTCAGACTCCGCACGACGCAATAGATCTTGCGCGCGCACGTCGTTCGCTTGCTCGCCTGCCGCCCGCGCACACGCAAGCAAACCAACCAGAATTGCGGCTCGAAATCGCGGGGTTTTCGTCGCCGGCGGCGCCAACATTTGCCGATTATAACAATCCGGCGCCGGCCCTCAAATTTGCCCGACGCAATTGGGGCCATGCGCGCGGCTTTTCGCTTGACTCGCCCGCTGCCTGCGAACTATAAGCAGCGGCTTGCGGAAAACGCACGGAAGAGGACCTGCGATGCCTTCTCCGCACGCGCCCTTCAAAAGGCCGAGAGGAGCTCCACCGATGCGCTGCAAGATATTCTTGATCCCCGTCCTGTGCCTGCTGTGCGCCCTGGCCGCCGCCGGGCAGGCCAAACGCAAAGTGATCCTCGACCAGGACGCGCGCGGCCCCGCCACCACCGACCAGCAATCGATCATGATGTTTCTGCAGTCGCCCGGCGTGGAAACTCTCGGCATCACGGTAGTTAGCGGCGACATGTGGCGCGACGAAGAAGTGGCGCACACGCTGCGCATGCTCGAAATCGTCGGCCGCACCGACGTGCCGGTGCTCCCCGGCGCTGTGTTTCCCCTTATCCATCGCCTGGAGTTCACCGAGCGCTGGGAAAAGCTCTACGGCACGGTGCACTACCAGGGCGCGTGGAACAATCACAAGGTCGGCAGCTACACGGGCGCCTGGAACCGCGGAAAGTATCACGGACCCTATGAAGTGCCGCCGCTCATCGAGGGCCTTCCCACAACCAAGGTTTCCGATGAAGACGCGGCGCATTTCATCATCCGCATGGTTCACAACTATCCCCGCGAAGTGACCCTCTACGCCGGCGGCCCGCTCACCAACCTCGCGCAAGCGATCAGCATCGATCCGCACGTGCCGGAGCTCGCCCAGGAGCTCGTCGTCATGGGCGGCAGCATTGCGCCGCTCGTGGCCGTGGATTGGTCAACGGAAAACCGCCGCGAGTTCAACTTCTGGTGGGACCCGGAGGCCGCCCACATCGTGCTGACTTCGCCGTGGCCCAAGATCACCGTAACCACGGTGGATATCTCCGTGAAGACTCGGATGACGAAAGCCCTGATCGCCGAAATCGCCAAGTCGCCTAGCGCAGCCTCGCAGTACCTCGCCAGCTATGCCGACGAAGAATACATGTGGGACGAACTGGCCGCGGCCGCCTGGCTCGATCCGAGCGTCATCACCAGGGAAGAAACGCTCTACCTGGACATCAACATCGACCACGGCGCGGGTTATGGCAACACCCTGGTTTGGAGCGCCGGTTCCCAGCCGGGGCTCGGCGAGCAGCTCGTGCATCTGCCTTTGGAGCTAAATCGCGAGAAATTTGAGAAGATGTTCGTCGATTTGATGGCGCGTCCTGCGCCCCGCGCGCATGGCGCGGGCAACTCAAACTGAGGGAGCAGATGGCCCCAAAAGTGGATGTGGTCGGAATCGGAAGCTGCACCGTCGATTTCTTCGCCATTGTTCCGCGCCTGCTCGGGCCGGAAGAGAAAATCAACGCGAATCGCGTGGAGATTCACGCCGGCGGCGTCACCGCCAATAACCTCACGCAGGTGGCGCGCCTCGGCGCTTCCACGGGCTGGCTCGGGCTGATCGGCGACGACGAGAACGGCCGCATCATTCAAAAGGAATTCGCCGCCGACGGCATGGACCTTGCCGGGATCGAAGTCGTGAAGGGCGAAAGGTCGTCGCTCACCTGGATTCCCGTGGACGCCGAGGGGGAGCGCTGCATCTACATGTTCCCCAACATCACCGGCAAGATTTCGGTTCATCAGGTAGCCAACCGCTTTGCGCCGCACATCAAAGCGGCGAAACATTTTCACACCGAAGCCTCCCAGCTGCCCATCGCGCCGGTGAAGCAGGCGATTCACATCGCCAGGGACGCGGGTGTGCGCGTGATTTTTGATCTCGACGTCTCGCCGAATTTTTTCTGCCAGTCGAATCTCGGGACGCAGGAAGAGCTCGACGCCGCCTTGAATCTCGTCGATGTGCTGAAGCCCTGCAAAGCGGCGGCGCGGGAATTGACCGGCGAAGCCGACTTCGAAAAGATCGCCCCGAAGCTTCTCGCGCTCGGCCCGAAGCTGGTGGCTATCACCATGGGCGCCGAGGGCTGCCTCATCGCCGGCGCGAAGGAAATGGTCCGCGTGCCGGCCTTCCAAGTGAATGTCGTGGATACGACCGGAGCGGGAGACGCGTTCATGGGCGGGCTTTCCTACGCGCTCCTTCAAGGCTGGGATTTCAAGCGCGTAGGCACGTTCGCGAACGCCTGCGCCGCGCTCTGCTGCACCAGGGTCGGCGCGCGCGCCATGTCCAAGCGCGACGAAGTCGTTGCCTTCATCCACGCGCGAAGCCCCGCGGGCGCTGCCGCGTTCTGAGTTCCCTTTCTGGTTCGGCGCAGCGAAGAAAGGAGCCGCGTGTTCACTCCGCAAAGTTTCGGCGTCGCTCTCGCGATGATGCTGGCCGCCGCAGTCTGCTGGGGCTCCTGGGCCAACACGTTCAAGGGCGTGAAGAACTACCGCTTCGAGCTGTTCTACTGGGATTACGCCATCGGCATTTTCCTCACGGCTCTGCTCTACGGCCAAACGCTCGGCAGCAGCGCGCACGATGCCTCGAGCCTGGTGAACAACATCCATGCGGCCGATTACGCCAACGCCGGCTGGGCCTTGCTGGCGGGAGCGATTTTCAACCTCGCCAACCTGCTGCTGGTGGCGGGCATCGACATGGTCGGGCTCGCCATTGCGTTCCCTGTCGCAATCGGCATCGCTCTGGTCGTGGGCACCATCCTGAGCTACGTTGTGCAGCCCAAGGGCAATCTGGCGATGCTTTTCGCCGGACTGGTGTGCGCCGCCCTTGCCGTGGCGCTCGACGGAAAAGCCTACGCGCAGCTCAGTTCGAGCAAGACGTTCTCGCAAAAAGGAATCGCCGTGTGCATCTTGTCAGGCGTCCTGATGAGCATGTGGGCGCCGTTTTCCACTCGCGCCATGGCCCACGGCCGCGCGCTCGGCCCCTACAGCGTGGTCGTGTTCCTCACCTTCGGCGCGCTGCTTTCCTGCTTCATCTGGAACGTCTATTTCATGCGCCGTCCGCTCGTCGGCGAGCCGGTAAGCTTTCGAGGATTCTTCACCGCTCCGGCGAGCGGGCACCTGCTGGGCCTGCTGGGCGGATTCATCTGGGGCACGGGAACGGTCTTCAGTCTGGTGGCCGCAAACTACACGGGCGTGGCCATTTCCTACGCCATCGGACAATCGGCGCCCATGGTCGCGGCCCTCTGGGGCGTTTTCGTGTGGAAGGAATTCGCCGGAGCGAACCGCAAAGCGCGCGCCTATCTCGCGCTGATGTTCCTGTTCTACGCCCTCGCCATCCTTCTCATCGCCCGCGCCACCGGCTGAGGAAGTTCGTTCGTGAAGAAGCCGCCTAAGATTACGTACGACACGGTTCGCCGCATGGGCCTCGCCCTTCCGAATGTCGAAGAAGGCAGTTCGTACGGCACGCCGGCGCTTAAAGTGAAAGGAAAGCTGTTCGTTCGCCTGAAGGAGGACGGCGAGACGATCGTCTTGAAAATGCCGTTCGACCAGCGCGAAGAGTTGATGGCCGGCGACCCGGAGACCTACTACATCACCGACCACTACCGCGAATACCCGTGGGTGCTCGTGCGGCTCTCCCAGGTGCGCAGCGACGCGCTCCGCGAGCTCCTCCAGATTGCGCATCGCGCCGCCTCGCCCGCGAAGCGCCGCCGGACTTAGACGAGGGCCATCGGTGCGATCGCTCGGTTTTCTTCGGCTCTCATTTTGCAAAGCGCGCGGCGATGTTCTGCGCGAGCAAACCATCCGCCTTCGCGCCGGCCATGGCGCGCCGCACGTGCTGTTGATGTGCGTCATCGCTCGTTTCCATGGTGATTAGAGCGGCGGCGAATTCCATCTCCGCATTGTCTCCCCGCAGGGCGATGGCCTTCTTCACCAGCGCGTAGCCGTCCTCGCCCGGGGCCGGATTCCGCCACTGAGTTCCGCGCCACGCCCCGAGTCCTTGCGAGCGGGCTAGTTCAGCCTGCTTGTAGCACTCGATGAGGTAACCCAAATCGAAAACCGCCAGCGCATCGCTCTGATTCTTGTCCCCGCGCGACTCTAGCTGGAGCAGCAGTTCTCTTGCGGCGTTCGAGTCGCGCTGGGCATAAATCGTGGCGCGGCGGAGCGTTTCCATGCGCACGATGACGGCCGTGCCCGGATCGAGCAGAGCGAGCGTATCGGCAACAAGCCGGTTGACGTCGTAGTCCGGCCTGCCCGTCACGCTCTGCCCGTTCGCAGGCCAGGGCAGCGATTGCGCCGGCCCGATGTCGATCGGCCAGCAGATGAGCGGTGGCCCCGCCAGGGTTGGAATCGTGACACTCGCCACCATGGCGAGAATCCCAAGAGCGCGCCGTACGCATGCGAATGCTTTTCGTTTCATGCTCATGTCTCCTTTCAAGCGGCTTGCATTTCGCTTGAGAAGACGCGGAAAGAAGAGCGGCTGTTAACACATTTCGCTGCTGCGAGGGTCAGCGCAGCAGCGCTGATTTCACAGATTCTCATTCCTCGAGGTGAGGAATCTTAGCGCCGCCCTTCTTGGCGTGGCCGACGCCGACGGCGTCCCACCATGGGTCGAGCGTGCGCCAGTCGCCGGCAATGGCGCCTTCGCGAGTCGCGCCCGCCGGCGCGGGAACCAGCGCCGCCAGGCGATCGTAGAGACGCCCGCGATCGGCAGGATCCACGCGGCGGAAGAGATTCAAGAGCGTGTACGAATCGTGTCCCTGCGCTTCCGCCAGAACGGTGGTCAGCGCAGCCGAACGAGCCTGCGAATCCTCGAGATCGAAGTTCACCGTTTCGAGCGCGCTGCGCAATCGCTCCGAAGCGTCTTCGAAATACGGCGCGCCGGGACCCACGCTTGGCCTCGACTCCGCGGCAGCGCCCGCGGGAACCAGCGACTGGCGCCAGCCGCGCTGCAAATCCACCCAGCCGACCGTGACGCGCAAAAGGCTCGAGCCGTCGTCGTTCACGTGCAGCGTGTACGCGCAGCCCATGTCCATCGCGTAAGCGGTGGGCGTGCGCACGACGAACACGTACGGCGGCGCGACGATCGACGCGCGAATCGTGCCGCGCTCCAGGAGGATGTGCTCTTGGCTCGCGCTGGCTTTCAGAAGTGTCAGCCGCGAATTCGGCTCCACGCCCACTTGTCCCAGCCCCGCAACCTGCAGCTCGACGCGCGAGTTTGCGTCGGTCTCGAGCGCCTCGCCGACCTTCCACTGTTTGCTGACCAGAGCGGGGTTGCTCCCGATGCGCGGCGAGCCGCTCAGATCCGCGATCGTCCATCCCGCGGCGCGCCGCGTCGCGACGTGCAGAAGCGTAGCTCCCAGCGCGAGAATCAGCGCCGCCGCAGCAGCCAGCGGCCACAGCATCTGCGATCGGCTCGGACGCGCTTCGGCAGGAGCAACAGCCGGAAAGTCGGGCGCCAGCCGGCTGTGCCGGAAGCGCTCCAGCAACTGCTCCAGCCTCCTGACTTCCGGGTCGGGCCGGCCGGAACCATCCCAGAGATAGTCGTCATTCGTGCCCACTGCTTCCTCCCAACTTTTCGCGCAACTGTTTCATTCCGCGGTGCAGATTCACGCGCACCGAGCCCGGCGTCAATCCGGTTCGCGCGGCGATCTCCGGCCCGGTCATTCCCTCGACCAGCCGGAGGATCAGCGTTTCGCGATACGCCTCAGGCAGCGAGCGAATGGCCTCGAGCGCCGCGCGCGCTTCGCAATAATCCCAGGCGCTGCCGTGGTCCGGGATATCCTCTGGCGGTTCGTCGGAGGCGTGCGGCTGGCGGTGAAAATCGGCAGCGCGATTCCGCGCAATCGCCAGCAGCCATCCGGCAAACGCCGCCGGTTCGCGCAGCGAGCCGAGTTTGCGAAGCGCCGCTAAGAAAACCTCCTGAACAAGATCGTCCACGTGGCCGTAAGGAACGCGCGCCAGCAGCACGCCGTGAATCGTGCGTGCGTGCCGCTCGTACAGACCGTCGAACGCGGAGCGGTCGCCATTGCGCACCGCCGCCACAAGGCGCGCGTCGTCGGATGCTTCGTGCACCGTAGCCTCCGCCGGCATGGGAGCTTCTCGAGAGTCCCTGGTCAATCGCCGTTCTCGCCGTCCACCTTGGCTGCTGAAGTCAAGACGCCTGCGCGATCGAAGTGTTAACGGCCACGTATCTGATTGCATTAAATAGCCTTGTGAGCGCGGAAATCCTTCTTGACGCCCGCTCCCGCAAAAGAAAACTGAAGCAACCTTCCAAAAACTCAGATCAGGCGGCGCGTCTTGATTTCGATCGTGAGCGTCCGGCCATTTCTTTCGACGAGCAATTTGTACTTGTGAGCAGGCTCGTGAAAAAGATCGCGAACGCCCGCGAGCGAAAGGTCGGCGGCGGCTTCGTTGTCAATGCCGGCGATGACGTCGCCCTTCTGAATTCCCGCTTCCGCCGCCGGGCTATGCGGCTCGACGCCGGCGATTTCGAAGGTCTTGAGATTCGAGCCGCGAGCAACAATCGCCAGTCCGCTCATGTCCGCGTCATCGTAATCGCCGATGTGGAAGTGCGGCTCGAGAATCAACTGTTGGCGCGGAAAATCGAAGATCACGGTGAAACGCCGCAGCAGCCCGCCACCGAGGAAGCCGGCGACGTTGGGATGCCCCTGCAGGATCGCGCGCTTCTGCGAAAAGACGGCGAGCAACTCCTGCGCCGCGTAAGGTCCCAGTTGAAAAGCTTTGATGCGGCCGAGCGCGTTGGCCGGCGAGTCGGTCCATCCGGGACGAAACGCGGAAACTGCGGTCGCACGCGAGGAAACCAGCTTGTGCGCGTCAGCGAAAGGCTCGGAGAAAACGATGGCGTCATCGAGCGCCGTCGCGACTTCGAAGTCGGCTTCCTCGGGGCCGCGATGCCCGCTAAACTTCGCGCGGACGATAGGTTTGCCTTCGAGGAACGCGAGCGGAACCTTAGCGCCCTTGCCGGAATAGGCGTACGCGGCGGGATCGTAGAAGCGCACGGTCTGCCGTGAGTAGTCAATTTCGACCACGACGCGCGCGAGGAAATCGTCGCCCAGCGCGCCTTCGAAGCGCCGCCCGACCTCCGCGCCAAAATCGCGCCTTTCGACGACCGGGAGAAACGAGAATGGAACGTCCACACCCGGAAGATGAAGGGTGGCGGCTGGCGACGTTTGCGTCGCGGCAGACGCGTTGATGGGAGCGATCGCTGTCGCGAGCGCGTTGGTGTCGAGAATGAAGGGCAGCGGCGGGTTGTCGTTGACGCGTACGGGCAGGAAGACCAGGTTGCCGACAAATTCCGCAGGCACTTCGGCGGCGTTGCCGCCCAGCGAAAAGCGAGCCGGCGCAGCCGATTGCGAAGCCGCAGAGATAAGCGCAATCCAGCTAGGAGCGAACACGCTGGCAGCCAGCAGGGCAAGCACGAGCGAGGCCCCTGCAACCGGCGCCGGCACCGCATCCACCGCTAATCGCAACAAGGCCGCCGTGTTGCGATTAGAACTTTTTTCGGCCTTTGTTTTCATGGACTTGCGCATTTTCTAATCCTGGAGTGTTGCGATTAGAACACCTTCCCCCAAGGGCGCCCGAACCCCCTGCATCGCGGCCAATTTTCACGAAGCCGCGCATTTTTCTTTCTCCGAGCTCACGCTAGCATGGCGCACGAGGGCTCGCAAGCCATCATCCCCGTGGACATTGTTGCGCCTGTGCTCTACGGCGGTGCGGGGGCGAGGTAGCCCTGGCGGAAGAAGAGGGTAAATTCCGCAGACTTTGAGGCTGCGGCGCGGCCGGAAGTCGCGACAGCGGCGGCGCGGGCGGCGGCGGTGGGGCGAGGGCGGCCGGCGTCGTCGAGGAGCTGGACGGTGAGCGAATGAAACTGGGCGTCGTGAGCCGGGGCGATGCCGAGAACGTACTGGTGGCGCAGGGCCGAGGCGATCGCGCGGTACGCGGGGACGAAGTCAGCGGCGGAGGACGGGAACCAGGCGCGGCCGCCGGAGATAGCGGCGAGAGACGTGAGCGCTTCGCCGGCTTTGGCGAAGCTCAGTGGATTCGAATCTCCGGTTGACGCATCGCGTTGCGAAGCGGCGTTAGGCGATTTCTTCGCGGCCTTCCCTTTCCTGCCCGCTGCGCCGCTCAGCGAGCCGCCGAGGGCGACCGAGTAGATGACGGCATCGCTTGCGCGGAGCTTGGCGACGAGCGCGTCCCAGCGCGCAGGCGGAGAAGAGTCGAGGCCGGTGGTGAGAAGAACGAGCGCTTTCTTGCCGGGAACGGACGCGAGCCAGTCGAGAGCGGAGGCCACGGAGTCGTAAAAGTTGAGCTCGGCGCTGCCGAGCGTGTACTGGACTTGTCCGAGCGCCGCGGCCAGAGCGGACTTGTCGGCAGTGAAAGGCAGGAGCGCGCGAGGCGACTGGTCGTAGGAGAACAGCGCGACCTGGTCTTCCGGCGCGAGGCCGTCGAGAAGGGCATAGGCCGCAAAGAGGTGCTCGTGGCGAATCAGGTACACGGCGGGCGAAGTTTCAACCATGACGAGGATTTGCGCGGGCGCTTCGACGGGCGCGAAATAGAGGATGGGCTGCTCGGCCGAGCCGTCGAGGACGCGAAAATGGCGTTGTTCGAAGCCGCCGACGAAATTTCCGCGCGGGTCGAGGACGCTCGCTTCGATCTTCACCAGCTCAGAGGTAGAGCGAATGACGGGGCGCGACGGCGCGGGAACGGGGACCTGCTGGGCGAAGCACGGAAATGGGAGAAGGATAGCGAAGCACAGTGCGCCGGGAAGCACAGCGCGAGGGCAAAGCGGCGAAGAAAAACCAGCGTTAGAACCAGCGGCCATGGCCCCTCAGCGGCCTGCTGAAAAAAGAGCAAGGCGGCGCCTCACGGGTTAAAACCCCCGATGATGATGCGGACGATTATGCCGGAGCCGCAGCTCCGGCCCCCTGAGAAGCAGCACTATTCCCTCAAGCTGTAAGGCCGCCCTTCACACAGATTCCCGAAGCGCTATTGAAGATAAGAATCAAAGTACACGCCGTTGGGATCCTTCCACCAGCCGCTCGCCGCAACGTGGAGATGGCGAGTGATGACGTCGCCCTTGAGCGTCTTCGCGAGGCCGAAATCAGGCGCAGGTTGATCGTTCGACTGCGACTCCTTGGACGACTCGCGGGCGGTTTCTTTCAGCTCTGCGGCAAGGCCGGCGAGAATGTTGTCCCAGGGGACGCGGGTAAGGTCGCCTTCACTCAGGCCGGAAAGCTTTTCCGGGAGCCGCGAGCGCAGGCGAGCCAGATCGGGAGCAGCGGCGCGCGCGGGGAGCTTGGCATTGAAGCGCTCGATGGCCGTGCGCAGCGTGGCCTTGCGCTGCGCGATGACCGCCAATTGCGGCGAGACCGCGACGTAGTAGAACGTACGGCGCTGCTGTCCGGTGGCGGAATCGCGATAGGGAAACGAGAGATCGAGGTAGGTGACGCCGCCCGAGGAATCTTCAGCGACAATCTGCGAAGCGAGCAAGGCGCGCAGGAGGCGCAGCACGTCCTGCGGCTTCTGGATGGCCACGGCGAAGGTTCGCTGGGCGGCGCCGTCGTCGGAGAACGTGGTGAGCGAGGCCAGCTCGCCGGTAAACAAGGCGAGCGCCTCGGCCACCGGCATGCCCAGGTAACTCTGCGCCATGCCTTCGAACATCATGACGCCGCCGGCCTGTTGAGCGGGAAGCACGGCGCCGATGGCGTCGCGGAGCCAAAGATAAAATGCGGAGAGGTCGAGACGCGCAATGGAGTAGAGCGGCGCGGTTTCGACGACCGGCTGCATTTGAAAAGATGCTGCGCTGGGGCCCCACAGATCGAAGATGCCGCCGGGAGAAGTATCGCCGAGAAGGGCAGCATGGTATCGCGTGGCTTCGCCGTCAAAGCTCAGGCTGCCGGCGAGCGCGTGAATCTTTCCCAGGTGCAAGCTGCGGTTCAAGGCATCGAGTTTCTTGCCATCCTCATCGGGAGTGACGAACTGGCTCAAGTCGGGAAGGTGACCGAAGAATTTCACGAGCGCCCCGGAATCGAGATACGGCTTCGCTTTTTGATAATCGGCAAGCTGGGCCACGGAAGAAGGCGGTTTTTCGGCGGCGCGGAAGCGAGCGATCAGTTCCTCGACCACTTCCTGCTTGTCAGAGAAAAGAAAATAGTCGCCGGTCTGAGCGGAGTAAGAGGTGCCGCTCGAAGTAGTGCGGACTTCGACAGAAGTTCCGCCGAAGTCGTAGGTGCGAACGATGGGCTCTCCTTTGCTCTGAGCTCTGATGGCGTCGCGGACTTTCTGAGCGAGCTGGGCTTTCCCGGCGGTGTTGTAGGCGGTGAAGAGGGCGACGCGCGAAGCCGGGCTGGCGGAAGAGGGCTTGGCGGGAGGCGGAAGAAGAACAAAGCCGAGCGTGCTGCCATTATCGAGCAGGGAGACCAGATCGCCGAAGACGACGGGCGGAGACGATTGACCCTTCGGCGTGAGAGCGCGCTGAATGCCCAGGGAAGCGGACAAGCGCAGGGGCGCGAGATCGGGATCGTTCCAAAGCTGCAGGAGATGATTCTTCTTTTCAGCATCGGACTGAGGGGCCAGTCCGCGCCAAGTAAAGTAGAAGATGGTATCGGCCGGCAGGCGGTCGGCAGGCGGAGGGCCTTGAGCGCGCACGGCGGGACCGAGGGCAAGAAGAACGGCGATGAAAGCAGCGGCAAACGAGAAGCGCCGCGCGAAGCACCTGCGCTTGTCAGCGAAAGTCACCGACGACACCTCCGAGCGATCCCAGGCGGCGGGAACGCTCGCGCCATTTTTTCAGAAGAAGGCGCGGCCAGCAACCCTTAACGGGCGGCTTAGTTATCGGTCAGGACATTCCATGTTGATTCGCGAGTCGAGTGGCCGTAAGATGGAGTGACATCAGGCCGGCGGTGGCCCGAGCGTGAGGGCCGAATGCCAAATCCGAGAAGGAATTGAAACTCGACAAGCATCACCGGCGCATCTGGCTGAAGACGGGAGTGCTCACGCTCCTGTTGCTGGTGGTGGGCCTGGCGACGTTCGCCAAGAACAGCCAGTATTTGCCGCCGTCGAATGCGGCGCGGTACGTCAACATAGCGAGCAAGATGAAAGTGGCGCCGTCGCCGCTTGTTTTTGACCGGCAACCGCTGCAGCCGGTCGCCAAAGTCGCGCCGCCGGCGCCCACCCGCCGGCTTTCGGAACGCGTCGAGCCAAAAACTCCTGCGGTGCAAACTGTAAGTCTCTCCTTGTGTCCCCAGTACCGGTCCCCGCCCAGTTCAAGTCGCTAGCCACGCGGCCAAGCAAGAGACGTCATCCCAGTGGACATTGTTGGGCATTGGCATCCGGCTCCAATTTTCGCCGATCGTTTGTTTCGGCGTGGTGGCTCAGATGAAAACCAACGGGTTACCGGAATCGCTACTGGAGGAGTTGCGCGCGCTCGATAGCTGCACGGTTGCGAACGCCATCGAGACGTTCGGCGTGCGCATCCGCAACGCCGGCTTCACGGATGCGAGCGTGCGCTGCATTTTCGAGGAGCTTCCGCCGGTTGTCGGATACGCGGCCACGGCGCGGATCCGCACCTCGGAGCCGCCCATGGAAGGGCACAGTTATGATGACCGCACCGACTGGTGGAATCACATTCTGGCCATTCCGGCGCCCCGCGTGGTAGTAGTGCAGGATATCGACAAGCGCCCGGGGATCGGCGCGTTCATCGGAGAAGTTCATGCGAATATTCTGCTGGCCATGAAGTGCGGCGGGCTGGTGACGAACGGCGCGGTGCGCGATTTGCCGGCGGTGCGCGCCATCGGGTTTCAAATGTTCGCCGGTGGCGTGTCCGTGTCGCACGCCTACGCGCACATCTTTGATTTCGGCGGGCCGGTCGAGGTGGGCCGCTTGAAGATCACACCGGGCGACCTGATTCACGGGGACCGGCACGGCGTGCAGACGGTCCCGGGGGAAATTGCAGAGCGAATTCCCGAAGTGGCGCGAAGGATCCTGGAGAAGGAGCGGCAGCTGATTGACTTGTGCCGTTCGCGCGATTTCACGCTGGAAAAACTGCGTGAGGCGATCCGAGAAGGAAAGCACTGACGTGGCAGGTGAAGCGATGAAGAAGGACAAGAGCCGCAAGGCGATGGCGCTGGTTTTGGCGGCGGGCGCCCTGGCGGGCTGCGGCGGGGGGCGCAACGCCCAGGCGGACGATCCGGCGGCGGCTCCGACGGTGGCCGTGGTGAAGGTGGAGCGGCGCGATCTGACGAACAGCCTGGAGATTGCTTCGGAGCTTGAACCCTTCCAGGAAATCGAAGTGTACGCGAAGGTTTCCGGCTACATCCGCAAGCTGCACGTGGATTGGGGCGCGCACGTGAAGCAAGGACAGCTTCTCGCGGAGCTGGAAGTGCCCGAACTGCAGCAGCAGTTGCGCCAGGATGAAGCGGCGGTGCGGCGAAGCGGGGAGGACTTCGAGCGCAGCCGCGAAGAGTTGAACCGCGCGGAGTCCGCCTACGACGTGGCGCACATCACGTACACGCGGCTGGCGGAGGTGCAGAAGTCGCGGCCGGAGCTGGTAGCGCAGCAGGAAATCGACGTGGCGCAAGGGAAAGACCAGGAAGCCAGCGCGGGCGTCTCGTCGGCGAAAGATGCGCTGGCGGCGGCCGAGCAGGGACTGCTGGCGTCCAAAGCGGCGCTGGCCAAGGATCAGGCGATGGCCGACTACGCCCGCATTACGGCGCCGTTCGAAGGAGTGGTAACCGAAGTGTACGCGTATTCGGGGGCGTTGCTCCCGGCGGGAACGGCTTCGAGCAAAGGAGCGCTGGCGCTGTGCCGGCTGTCGCAGAACAATCTGTTGCGGCTGGTGATTCCCGTTCCGGAGCGCGTGGTGCCGGAGATTCATGCGGGCGAGATGGTGGAAGTGGACGTGTCCGCGGGGAAAAAGAAGTTCGACGGAAAAATCGTGCGCTTTTCGGAGCAGATCGACACGCAAACGCGCACGATGCACACGGAAGTCGAAGTGCCGAACGCGAAGGGCGAACTGGTTCCCGGGATGTACGCTTCGGTGAAAATTCCGCTGCACACGGCGGCAAACGCTCTGACGGTTCCCGTGCAAGCAGTGCAATCGACCGGGCCCGGCCAGGGAACGGTTCTCGTGGTAAACGGCAGCAGTCGCCTGGAAAAGAGGACGGTCACGCTGGGCTTGCAAACCTCCGCGCAGGTGGAAATTCTCTCGGGTCTGGAGCCGGGCGAAGCGGTGGTATTCGGCGAGCAGGGTCAATACAAAGCGGGCGAACTCGTGAAAGCAAAAACGGTTCAGCCCGCAGAGATGGAATAGGCGTCTAATGCCGACTTTCTCGCTCAAGCATCCCTACTTCATCATCGTGCTGTGCCTCTTCATTTGCGTGCTGGGCGTGACCAGCATGGCGCAGATGCCTGTGGACATGTTCCCGCCGATCAATCTCCCGGTCGTCCTGGTGGCCACGTTTTACGGAGGCATGCCGCCGGAGCAGATCGAAGCGGACATCACCGACACGTTCGAGAGGTTCTTCACGCTGGGCAGCAGCATCGACCACATGGAATCGCGGTCGATGGCGGGCGTGAGCCTGATCAAGATTTACTTTCAGCCGGGCACGGACGCGAATGCCGACGTCACGAACATCTCCAATCTGGCCATGGCCGACCTGCGGCGGCTGCCTCAAGGAACGCTGCCGCCGGTGGTGATGAAGGTGGACGCGTCGAGTTTGCCGGTGTGCTTGCTGACGGTGGAAGGCGAGGGGCTGAGCGAAACGCAGCTTCACGACTATTTGCAATATCAGATCCGAAACCAGGTGGCGGGAGTTCCGGGCGCCACCGTGCCGCCGCCGTATGGCGGGCGCTACCGGCAGGTGATGATCGACGTGGACCCGCTGCGGCTGCAAGCGCACCAACTGAGCCCGATGGACGTGGTGCGCGCGGTGGACGATTCGAATCTGATTCTTCCGGCCGGCGACGTGCGCATCGGTCCGCTGGACTACAACATCTACACCAATGCGCAGGTGCCCAACGCCACGGCTCTGAACGACGTGCCGCTGAAGACCGAGGGGCAGAAGTCGGTGTTCGTCTCCGACGTGGGCCGGGCGTCGGACGGGTCGTCGTTTCAATACAACATCGTGCGCGTGAACGATCAGAAGTCGGTGTACGTGCCGATCCTGAAGCAGGGCGGAAACACCAACACCATCGAAGTGGTGAAGCAGATGAAGAAGGTGATTGAGACGCTGCGCGATATTCCGGCGCAACTGAAGACGCACGTGGTCTTCGATCAGTCCGTGTTCGTGAAGGACGCCATCGCCACGGTGCTGCGCGAAGGCGGGCTGGGGATTCTGCTCACGGGCGTGATGATCTGGCTGTTCCTGGGGAGCGTGCGGGCCACCGCGGCCATTTTCCTTTCGATTCCGCTGTCGGTGATGATCACGTTTTTCATTCTGCGTTCGGGGGACAAGGCCATCGACAGCATGGTGCTGAGCGGGCTGGCGCTGGCGTTTTCGCGCCTGATCGACGATTCGATTGTGGTCCTCGAGAACGTCTATCGGCACCTCGAGCTCGGCGAGGATCCCAAGGTGGCGGCGGTCAAGGGAGCCAACGAGGTGGCTCTGGCGGTGCTGGCCATCATGCTGGTGGCCGTGATCGTGTTTTTTCCGGTGACGTTTCTTTTCGGCGTGAGCAAGTATCTCTTTTCGGCGCTCGCTCTCGCGGTGGTCATCGCGCTGGGCGCGTCGTATTTCGACGCGGTAACCGTGGTGCCTCTGTTCTGCGCCTACTTTCTCAAGTCCGTTCCTGCGCACGGGGCCGGGTTGGAGGGGCCGGCGCAATCCTGGAGCGGGAGGTTCCACGCGCGCTTCAATGCGAAATTCGAGAGGATGCTGAACTTCTACGAGCGGTGGGTGCGCAAGGCGCTGGAGCGGCCCCGCGAAGTGGTGGCTGGCTTCGTGGCGTTCTTTGTGTTCTGCCTGCTGCTGAGCCCGTTCATCGGCGTCGCTTTCTTCCCTCGCAGCGACGCCGGGCAGTTCGTGATCTCGATGAAGGCGCCCACCGGAACGCGCATCGAGCTGACGGAGAGCTACGTGAAGCAGGTGGAGGGCATTGTGCGCCAGGTCGTCAGGCCCAAGGACTTGAACACCATCGTGTCGAACATCGGCGTCACGCCGGACCTCTCATCCTTATTCACGCCGAATTCCGCGATGCACACGGCGGTGATCCAGATAGGGTTGAGCGAAGATCACCGCATCAGCAGCTTCGCGTATATGCGCCAAGTGCGCCAGCGGATCGCCAGCGAGCTCCCGCAATTGCGGACGTATTTTCAGTCCGGCGGCTTGGTGGATGCGGTCCTGAACCAAGGGATGCCGGCGCCCATCGACGTGCAGGTGAGCGGCATGGACCTGCGCACCGACGACCGCATCGCGCAGGACCTGGCGCGGCAGATTCGGAGCCTGGCGAACGTATCCGACGTGTATATCCCGCAGGACATGGACTACCCGAGCTTGCAGGTGAACGTCAATCGCGCGCGGGCGAGCGAGCTGGGCCTCAGCCCCAAGGAAGTGATCGACAACCTCATCACCGCGCTCACCACCGACGCGATGATTGCGCCGAGCTACTGGGTGGATCCAAAGAGCGGCAACAACTACTTCGTGAGCGTGGAGTACCCGGAGAACCATGTAAAGTCGCTCGAAGACCTGAAAGCCATGCCGCTGCGCTCCCCGGCCCAGCGGCTGCCGACTTATCTCAACCAGGTGGCAGACGTGACTCCGATTCTCACCCCGACCGAAGTGGACCACTACCAGCTACAGCGCGTGGTGGACGTGTACGTGGCTCCCACGGGCGAGGACCTCGGAAAGCCGGCCAGCGAGATTTCCAAGCTCATTCAGGCGACGCAACTGCCGCCGAATATCCGCGTGAACGTGCGCGGGCTGGTGGTGACCATGCAATCTTCTTTCCGCAGTTTCGCCATCGGGCTGGTGCTGGCGATTCTGCTGGTGTACCTGATCCTGGTGGCGCAGTTCGCGTCGTTTACGGATCCCTTTCTTATCGTGCTGGCGGTTCCCACCGGGCTGGTCGGCGTGATTCTGACGCTCGTCCTGACCGGCACGACGCTGAACATCCAATCGCTCATGGGCATCGTGATGCTGCAGGGAATGGTGGTGTCCAACAGCATTCTCATCGTGGATTTTGCGAACGTGTTGCGCAGCGAAGGCCGCACGGTGGCCGAGGCCGTGGCGCACGCCTGCCGCATCCGCCTGCGGCCGATCCTGATGACCTCGCTGGCGACCGTGGTGGGACTGCTGCCTATGGCTTTCACTCTGCAGACGGGCAGCGAAGCGTACGCGCCGCTGGCGCGCGTGATCATCGGCGGCCTGCTTACGTCCATCGTGCTCACCATCTTCGTGGTTCCGGCGGCGTACCTGCTGATTTACCGGCGCCGCGCGGCGACGAGCGCAGCCGCCGTTGCCGAGGAGGCCGGCTCATGAAGTTTCG
>Ga0187846_10000026_pt1 | contig 81719 bp, 75 predicted proteins | sample TC_taG_FD_161473 | JGI IMG/M metagenome (GOLD analysis project Ga0187846, IMG submission 161473) | Biofilm microbial communities from the roof of an iron ore cave, State of Minas Gerais, Brazil - TC_06 Biofilm (v2) | ecosystem: Environmental > Terrestrial > Deep subsurface > Cave > Wall biofilm... | reverse complement strand
CCGCGGAGCGTGTCGGTTGCAGCGACCACCGCAAGCGGCGCGATTCGTATCGCCGATGTCGGCGGCAGCCTCTCGCTTGACGCTGCGTCAGGCGATGTCGCCGTTCAGAATGCAGGCGGCTCGGTCGCGGTGCGAACTTCCAGCGGTGACATCCGCGTCGACGGCGCGGCCGGTTCTGTGCGCTGCACATCCGCCTCAGGCGATATAAGAGTCGGCGGCGTACGCGGAGATCTCGACGCGCGCACGGCCTCGGGCGACGTATCCGCGAGGTTCGGCGATCTCGCCGCCGTGCACTCGATAGCGCTCGAGGCCGCAAGCGGCGACATCGCGTTGGCGCTGCCGCGCGGCGCCGGCGCAACCATCAATGCAAAAGCCGCAATCGGCTCCATCGCAAACGACTTCGGCGTCGCGCCTCGCCACGGCTACGTCGGCGCAACGCTCTTGCAGACGATCGGTGACGGCCGGGTGAAGATACGCGTGAAAGTAGCGTCTGGCGACGTCGTCCTGCGCGCGATCGAAACGGGCGTTACAGAATGAGCCTGCGCAGGTACGATGAAATCGCATCAGCCGCGCTCACGAGCGCGAGCGTGATGATGATGAGCGTGACCAGCGCGTGATAATGGTAGGTCTGCGCGTCGTTGTAGATCATCTGACCGATGCCGCCCGCTCCGACGATTCCGACGACGGTGGCTGCACGCACGTTCATCTCGAGTCGGTAAATGGTGTGCGTGAGCAGCTGCGGCAGCGCTGCCGGCAGCATGCCGAAGAGCCACACGCTCGTGGGCCTGGCGCCGGCGCCGGCGAGCAGCTCGAGCGGACGGGTCTCTGTGTCCTCGAGCACGTCTGCGTAAAGCCGGCCGAGAACGCCGGTCGTGTGCATGGCTAGCGCGAGCACGCCTGCGAACGCGCCCGGGCCCACGACCACGATCGCCAGCAGCGCCCAGACGATTTCTGGAACCGCGCGCAAGAACGAAAACAGTCCGCGGGTTCCCCAATAGAGAGCCCGGCCGAAGGCCGCCCGGAGCGGCGACCCGCCATCGAGCTCGAGCAGCCGTCCAGGCAAAGTCACAGTCGACGTCGCCAGAATCGAGAGCGGCCATGCCAGCACGACCGCAAGCACGATGCTCCAAAAAGCCATGGCGATCGTTTGCCACACTGCCGGCAGCGTCGACACGACGAAGCCCCACGAAAAGTCGGGTGGAAACGCCTTCGCGCCCCACGCTGCCAGGTGCGCCAGCGGTTGTTGCGCGGCGATCGCCCAGGGCTGCAGTCCGAGATACGAAGCGGCCGCGGTCGCTGCGATGACGGCGACGCTCAGCGAGAGCCATGGCGGAATCGCGATCCGTTTGCGCGCTGCGATGTGCGTGCCCGGCGGCAGAACGTGCGCGCCCCGAATGGCGACCGAAACCATGTCGGTGAGCGCCACGAGGGCGAGCATCACGACGAGAAGGGTGGCGACTTGTCCGTACGCCAGCGTGTTGACGCTGACCAGCAGCGCATAGCCGACGCCGCCCGCGCCCACGATCCCCAGAATCACCGCCGCTCGCATGGTGCAGTCCCAGACGTACAGCATGAAAGAGATTGCGTCCGGATACGCCTGCGGCAGGATGCCGAAGAGCAAGACTTGTGCGCGCGTGGCGCCGGCTTGCGCCAGTGCTTCGAGCGGCCGCTGATCCACTGATTCCAAGACCTCGGCGATGACCTTCCCGACCATGCCGGCGTACGTCACGCCAAGCGCGAGCACGCCGGCTAGCGGCCCGAGACCCACGACCGTCACGAAGACGATCGCCCACGCGAGCTCGGGAACGGCGCGCACGACGTTCAGCACCGTGCGTGAAACGGCGTACAGCAGACGGCCCAGCGCGCGCCTCTCGCCGCTCTCCATCTCGACGAGTGCGCCCCAATGCGTCAACGTGCCGGTCGCGAACGCGATGAACGGCAGTGCGAGGATCGCCGCGAGCAGCACGCCGAGCAGCGAGAGCGCCAGCGTCTGCAGCACGAGCGGACCGACGTAACTGAGAAACTCCACGCTCAGCGCGGGCGGCCACAAACCTCGCAGCACTTGTGTGACCGCATGCAGGCCGCGATACGAAAAGAGCGCCGAGGGGTTGATTTCCGCACCGCGCGCCGTCAGCGCGAGCGATGCGCCGAGCGCAAGCGTCGTGAGCAGCAGACGCCTGCCGAAGTCCGCAGCAGCGCTCGAAGGTACTCGAGAACCCGCGGCGGCGGGGCGAATCAAGCGGTCTCGACGCTGTACAGATCGCGCAGCATGTCGTCAGTGACCAGCGCCGTCGGCAGATCGAATTGCACCGAGCCGGCGCGCAGGCCGACAAGCCGCGGAAAGTGCGCTCGCGCCAATCTGACGTCGTGGAGGGACAGGATGAGCGCGGCGCCTTCGGTCCGCGCCAGGTCGCGCAACAGCGCAAGCACGGCCGAGCCCATCTCGGGGTCGAGCGAGGCGACCGGTTCGTCGCCGAGCAGTGCGATCGGCCGCTGCACGAGCGCCCGCGCGATGGCGACGCGTTGCGTCTGCCCTCCCGAGAGTTCGTCGGTACGGCTGTGCAACAACTCCGCGATGCCGACGCGCGCAAGCGCATCCGCCGCCTGATCCAACTCGCGTTGGGCCGGCCAAACGAACATGCGCGCCGCGCCAAGCGTGCCCATGTGTCCGAAGCGTCCGGCGAGCACGTTTTGCCACACCGCTAAGCGGTCGACGAGGTTGTGACGCTGCGCGATGAAGCCGATGCGGCTGCGCGCCTCCCGGAGCGAAGCGCCGTCGCGCGAGCGCCAGGACTGCCCTTCGAAGAGCACGTCACCCTCGGTCGCGGCGATCGCACCGGCCAACAGCCGCAGGAGCGTCGTCTTGCCGGCCCCGCTCGGACCGATGAGCGCAGCCGGCTCAGCTTGCACGAACTTGAGCGTCACGCCATCGACGGCGCGAGCGACGCGGCCGTTTCGGCCGTGGAAAACCCTCGTCGCGCCTTTCGCTTCGAACGCCGGCACCGGCGCAGGTGAATGCAGCACAGGGGGCTGCAGTTCGCGGACGTTCGTGCGGCTCTCGGCGCCGGCCACAACCGCGGAACCAGGTGAGTTCAAAGCAATCCGAGTTTCCTGGCGATCGACTTCAAGACGGCGTAGTTCTTGTCGTCGGCGACGGCGTACTTCTGTGCGCGCAGCAGATCGAGCACCGCCTTGTCTGCGGGCCGCGACGCGTCAAGCGACAAGAACGCTTGACTGATCTTCTGTGCCACAACCGGGTCGAGCGAAGCGCTCGCCGCCCAGCAATAATCGTAGAACGGCGGCGTGGTGAAGAACACGCGAAGGGAGTCGGCCGCGACCTTGCCGCCGGCGAGCATGGTCGTGTACACGTTCTCGTCGACCGCCCCCGCGTCCACCTTCCCACTCGCGACTGCAAGAATGGTGGCCGTGTGATTGCCGGTGTAGATGACCTTCGACGGTCCGGTGTCAGGGTCGACATGCGCTTGCAGCAGATTATACGCGGGCATCAGGTGACCGGACGTCGAGTTCACGTCGCCGTACGCGAACGTCTTCCCCGCCACGTCCGGGAGCGCATTGACCGTCTTGTTGTCGGCCTGCGTGATGAAGAGCGATCGAAATGACATGTCCACAGTGCGCTGCACGAGCGGCCGCGCGCCGTAGCGCTCGTGGGCTTGACAATAGGTGAGGCCGCCGAAATACGCGAGGTCGAGCTTGCCTGCGCCCATCGCTTCCACCACGGCGGCATAGTTGACCGGAATCGTCAAGTCGATCTTCCAGCCGGTCGCCTGGCTCAACATATCGACCAGCGGCTGCTTCAGGCGATACGAGTCGGCGGTGGTCGCAACTTCGGGGATCATGCTGACGCGCAGCGTGCCGGCGTCGGCCTTGGCCCGCGCTGAGAAGAACGCTGTCGCGCTCAGGAGCGCCGTTTGGATGACGAACTGCGATCGCTTCATTTCTCGTGATCTCCGCTCTGCAGCACTCGGCGTGAAGGGGCGGACCGGTTCGGCATTGCACCTCAAACGCCTGCCATCCGCAATCGAGCCGCATGAACGCTCGTTGTGCCACTTCGATGCCATCCTGTGCGAGATCTTGACAACGCTGCTTTGAAGAATGTCAATGTTTTCGATGCTGCATTCGGGAACGTACCCGCACTCGCGCATGATTGCGCAGCGTCTTGGATTTGGAGGCTACCCCAGTGGCGAACATCGTTCGATCTCACCCCGCGCTCAAGGTGCTGCTGACGGTACTCGCAACGCTCCTTGCAGTCGCCGGCATCGTGATGCTGGTCGCAAGCCCTTGGGTGCTCGACCGGCTCGGCGCGTGGACCGGCGCGAGCGGGAGCGTCATCGACTTCCTTTTGCGTGCCCGCATCGAGCATAACAGCGCGGTGATGAACGTGCTCGTGCAGGCCATCGGCGCATTTGCGCTCTGCTTCAGCTACGCGCTGTTCGCCGCCGGGCGTGACCCGGTCCGCTATCTCGCCGTCGTCGATGCGACGATCGCGTTTGCGGTCATCGTTTCGATCATCGATGCGCTTTGGATCCGCGCGCTCTCAGGCGGCAATCCCTACCTGATCGCGTTCGGCTGGACTCGCGTCGTGATCCGCTTGATGTTCGCCGCGCTGCTCCTGATCTTACGCCCCCGTGTGCGCGTTTCATAGCGTCGGCAGCGCGTGGCGGTTCCCAGCGGGGAACGCGGCGTCGACGTCCGCGACGTCCTCAGGCGCGAGCTCGAGATCGCCGGCGCCCGCGTTGTCGCGCACGTGCTCGGCGCGCTCGGCCTTCGGTATCGCGAACACGCCGTCGCCGCGCGTGAGGAACGCGAGCGCGACTTGGCGCGGCGTCGCGCCGTGCCGCCGAGCCACCCTCTCAAGCGCTTGACCGCCGCGCGATCGCGCCGAAGGAAAATCGCCCTGACCGAACGGGCTATACGCGACGAGCGCGATGTCGTGCTGCCGGCAATAGGGCAGCACGCGCTGTTCGACGCTGCGTTCTTGCAAGTGGTAGAGCACTTGATTGCACGCAAGCGGATGACGTTCGAGGGCGCGCTGTGCCTCCGCCATATCGTCGACGTCGAAATTGCTCACGCCTAGCGCCCGGATCTTGCCTTCATCGACGAGCCGCTCCATCGCGGCCATCGTCTTCGCGAGCGGATGGCCGGAACGCCAATGTAAGAGGTAGACGTCGAGATAGTCCGTGCCGATGCGGCGCAGCGACGCCTCGCAGGCCCGCAGCGTGCCGTCGTACGTCGCGTGCTGCGGCAGCACTTTCGAGACGATGAACAGATTCTCGCGAGGCGCGCGCGCGATCGCTTTGCCGACGATTTCCTCGGCGCGGCCATCGCCGTACATCTCGGCGGTGTCGATGTGCGTGAGCCCGAGCTCGATGCCCAACTGCAGCGCAGCTACGGCGCGCTGCGCGCCCACGCCGCGATCGGGTATCTGCCAGGTCCCCTGGCCGATGACCGGCGCGGAGGCACGAAGCGGGCCGAATCGTTGTCTGCGCACGCGAGCGCTCCGCGTTCTTCGAACCCGCTCCCAGTTCCCGGCCTCAAGAGGCCGGGACTACAGACGAACGAGGCAACGAAAATGCCGGATCGTAATCCGGCATTTCACGTGGGGCTGTCTGTGTTCGATCGGCGCTTAACTGAAGCTGTAGCTAAATGTCGCGGAATCGCCCGTATCGACCTGCCGAAACTTCTTATATTCAAACGGACACTTGTTCTGGGCGTTGTACAGCGTGAAGGGATCGTTGGGGTTGACGCACATGTCATACGCGCCGCCATTGCGGTCGTTGCCCATCCATTCCCAAGAGTCGTCATTGTTCTCCGCGTAGACATACACATAGCGGACTTTGAGGTCGCCTGCGATGGCCGTCTTGCACTGCCCAGGGTCGAGTCCCCACCAGCCCTCGGAGATGAAGTAGTCGTACTCCTTCGAATAGTAGGCGACCGCAGTATTGATGTGCTGTTTGTAGCTGTTGCACACTCTGAACGACGCCTGCGCCGGCGCGGGCAGAAGCGCCATCGCCCCGACGACCGCAAGCACGGCTGCCCCCAAAACCGCATGCCGTTTCATATTGATCATTAGATCCTTTCGTCAAGAGGAGGGTCCGGCCGCATGATACCGGCTGGTAGGATTATCGGACGTTCGCGCACGCAGCGTATGTAGTACTTGTGGATATCCCAAAAAAACGAACCGGAACGCCGCGAGGCGTTCCGGTTTGCTGACCCTTGGCTTCACAGCCAGGGTTGTTTCTTGAAAGAGAACAGCTTCAGGGCTACGTACACGCCCGCGACGATGATCGCGAGATGCATGAGGCCATCTAAGGCCCAAGTCCCGGCCGTTGGACCGTGCTGTTTCACGCCTATCTAAATGTGTACGTGAACGTCAGATACTCGCCCGTATCGACCTCGCGGAACTTCTTATACGAGAACGAGCACTTGTTCTGCGCGTTGTAGAGCGTGAACGGGTCGTTCGGGTTGACGCACATGCTGTACGCCCCGCCGTTGCCATCGTTGCCGGCCCACTCCCACGAGTCGTCGTTGCTGGAAGCATAGACGTAGATGTAACGGTCCTTCAGGTCGCCGCCGATCGCCGTCTTGCACTGACCGGGATCGAGTCCCCACCAGCCCTCGGAGATGAAGTAGTCGTACTCCTTCGAGTAGTAGGCGACCGCGGTGTTGATGTGCTGGTTATAGCTGTTGCAGACCTTGAATGCTGCGCGCGCTGGCGCTGGCGCGAACGCCATCGCGGCCACCACCGCGACTACCGCCGCCGCCATCAGGGCATGGTTCTTCATGTTGAATCCTCCCAGTCTACGGGGTCTGACCGTAAGACCGGGGGCTGACGGCCGCCGTTACACGCCCGCCGCCTCTAGATCGCCCACTCCCAGGCGTTCCAAAAAGGTGTGACGGCGTGCGCGGGCCGGTACTTCGAGAAATCCGTATTGATGACGTCGAGCCGCCTGACGTACCAGATGATGATGAACGGCAGCTTGTCGGCGATCTCGCGTTGGACGACCGCATAGTCGACCTTGCGCTTCGCCGGATCGTAATTCACCAATGCGTCGGCTTCCGCGCGGTCCAACGCCGGACTGCAGAAATGATAAATGTTCCAACCTTTGGGCGGAGCCATGTCGCAGCGCACGAGGATCGAATCATCTGGGTCGATGCCGTTGGCCCACTCCTCATACGCCACGTCGAACTTACCGGTCTGCTCAACGCCAGAGTCGGCCAGCGTCGCGTAGAGCTGATTTGACGGGAAGTTCTTGATTTGGACCCCGACGCCGGCCTGACGCCACTGCTCTTGGATCACCTGCTGGGCTCCCGCGACGGTGCTCGAGCCCGTGAAGCCGACCATCTCGAACGTGAGCGGCTTCCCTTGCTTATGGCGTAAGCCATCAGCTTCGAGCACCCAGCCAGCATCATCCAACAGCGCAGCGGAACGCCTGGGGTCGTACGCATACTCGGCCGCTTTGTCGTCGTGCACCCATAGAAACGCCGGTTGGTCGGTGCTGCCGAGCGCGTTGACGCCATGGCTCACTTTGTCGATGAGTTCCTGGCGGTTGGTGGCGTAGGCGAGCGCGCGGCGCACCCGGATATCGTCGAGCGGCGGATGACCGGCGTTGATGCCGATGTCGGCGAACTGCGTGAACTCGGTGAACAGCACGCGCGTGCCCGGGATGGCGCGCAGCACGGGCAGTTGCCCTTCAGTCGCGCGATAGTAGAAATCAGCCTCGTGCGATTTCAGGAGGATCAGCGAGGTGTTGTCGTTGCCGACGATGCGCCACTCGATTTTGCTCAACTTGGGCGGTCCGCGCCAATAGCGTGGGTTCGCGACGAACGTGAGGTGCGAACCGCGTTCGTACTCGACCAGGCGGAACGGGCCGGTGCCGATGGGCAAGCGGTTGTAAGCGGCGTGCGCGAGATTCGGAACCCCGTCGAGCAAATGTTTCGGCAGAATCGCGACCGGGACGTTGGACATGGTGAAGAACGAGTTCACGAAGGGCGAAAAGCGCTGCTTGAGATGGATGCGCATCGTGTAGTCGTCGAGCTTGTCGATGCGGCTGACGACGTCGAAGCCGGCGCGGCTCACGACCGGATTCGCTGGGTTGAGCATCTGGCGCCAGGTGAAGATCACGTCGTCGGCGCCGAACGGGGCACCATCCTGCCACGTCGCCCCGCGGCGCAGGTGATACGTGATGGTGAGGCCATGGTGTGAGATGCCCCCGTTGCGCAACGTCGGCGCGGCAGTCGCTAGTTCCGGAACAAGCTGATTCTCGTCGCTCCAATTGAACAGGTAGCCGCCCCAGAACATGGACAGGTCCTTGTCGACGACTTCCGTGCCGAACATCGGATTGAGGTTATCCGGCTCTTGCCGGCTCACGATGCGCAGCACGCCTGGCTTCGTCCAGGCATTGTGAGTCCCGGCCTGGGGACCGGCCGACGTGCTGATCTTGGTACAGGCCGCCGCAATCATCGCAACGGCAACCACGATGGTCGTAGCACTCGAGCGGAGCTCGAGGAACGTAGCACTCGAGCGAAGCTCGAGGAGCAAATCGCGCAACCTAATGATGATCTTTGCGCACAGCATCCTGCCGCGCGCGCAGCTCGTCGATCAGCTCGACCAGGCCGCCGGCGGCCGCGACCAGCAGCTTTTCACCCTTGTCAGCCGTGGCTTTGGTGGGGTCGCCCATGACGCCGCTTTCCGAGAGGGCGCTCCAGTGCTCCATCATGACCAGGGGCCCGTCACCGGCGACGAGATCGGTCCAATAGTTCCTCGAGGGCCGGTGCGACAGCTCGCGCTTCGCGAGCGCCATATTGACGAGATCCGGCCGCAACGCCAGATACATCGAGGTCTCGAACTCACACGCGTGGTTCATGCCGCCGACCTTGTCGGATTCGCGCAGCGCTTCGGCCGCGGCGTGGACGCCGGGCGCATTCCAGTAATTGACCGCAGCGGCGGTCACGCCTGATTGCACCACCGCCAGGCGCGCGATGATATCCACAAACGGCGTGTTCGAACCGTGCCCGTTGACGATCAGCAGGCGCTTGAAGCCGTGATGCGCGAGGCTGGTGCACACGTCGACCCCGCACTGGATGAACGCTTGCCACCCGATGGTGATGGGCCCGGGAAAGTCCATATGATGGGGCGTGTAGCCATGGTTGATGGCCGGCACCAAAACCGCGCGGTCCGCCGCCCTCGCGACAGCGCGCTCGCAGACGGCATTGCTGAGCAGCAAGTCCGTGTCGATCGGCAAGTGCAGCCCGTGGTCCTCGAGGACGGCGACTGGGATGACCGCGACTTTGCGCGCCGCGACGGCTTCTTTGACTTGCGGCCACGTCAAAGAGCCGTAGTGGTACTCGACCGGCATGACCGCGCCGGTTCGCTGGGCCGCCAAGTGAATCCGCGACGGCAGTTTATTCGTATAAATCCGCCTGTCGGGACAAAGCGAACGCTTGAGCGGCTTGACGAACGCGCGCGCCTATGTTATATACATATTGTACTAGTTCACTAGTATAATAGCACTGAAAGGGAAGCCGACCGGAAGCGGCCGGCGCAACACAAAGGATCAAAGCCATGTTGAGCAACCACCGCAAGGCCGACGGCGCGCAAACAATCGATGATCTGCGCCATCCGTTCGTACGCCTCCCGAGAGTCGAAGTGACGAGCGTATTCGCGGGCTGGGGGCCTAGGATCTAACGACGATGCCCGCCATTTTTACGGTCGACGCGCGCAGCGGAGTGCCCATCTACCTCCAGATCGTGGAGCAGGTGAAGCGCTCCGTTGCACTTGGTGTCCTGGCACCCGGGGAGCAGTTGCCGACCGTGAAGCAGTTGGCCGCCGACCTCATCGTCAACCCGAACACGATCGCACGAGCCTATCGCGAACTGGAACGCGATCAAGTCATCGAGACAATGCCGGGCCGGGGCTCTTTTGTCGCCGGCAAGGGGACGGTCGCAGGCGCGAAACGCGCCGTCGCTGACGTCGCCGATCAGTCGGTCATCCAGGCCGTGCGCGAGGCCAAGTCAATGGGGCTCGCGCGCAATGAATTGAAAGCTTTGTTCGAGCGCGCGCTCGATCGCTGGTACCCGAACGTCGCGTCTGAGGAGGACGCCGCATCATGATGGACACGAATGCCGCAATCTCCGTCAACAACCTGAGGAAATACTACGGTGCCACGCGGGCGGTTGACGACATCAGCTTCCAGATCGGCAAGGGCTCGATCTTCGGCTTGCTCGGCACGAACGGCGCCGGCAAGACGACGACGTTCAAGTGCATGCTGGGGCTCGCGTTCCCACAGGGCGGGGAGGTCCGCTTTGATGGCGAGCTGCTGCGGCCCGAGCTCTTCGAGCGGATCTCGTACGTGCCGGAACGGAGCGCGCTCTACGACTGGATGACGGGTCGCGACCACCTGGAGCTGACGCGGCGTTCGTTCCGCCGCTACGACACGGCACGCGCGCAAGCGCTCGTCGACTTGTTCGGATTCGACGTCCGCAAGAAAGTCAAGCAGTTGTCGAAAGGCCAACAAAGCGCGCTCGCACTCACGATGGCGTTCGCCATCCGGCCCGACGTTTTCGTGCTCGACGAACCTTCGAGCGGACTTGACCCGGTGCATCAACGGCACGTGTTGGATCTGATGATCGACGCCGCCGCGCGCGGCGCGACCGTGCTGTTCTCGTCGCACCAGATCGGCCAGGTCGAGCGCGCGGCAGACCACGTCGCCATCATGCACAAAGGCAAGGTCGTGCTGGCGGGCGACGTCGAGGAGCTGCGCGCCGGTGAAAAGGTGGTGGAGGCGACGTTCGACCGCGATGCACCGGAGATCAGCGGGCTGGCGGGCGATCCGCACGTGCGGCACGTCATGCGTCAGGGCCGGATCCTGCGCGCGTACATCCGCAACGGCGGGGACGGCATCGCGAATCTCATCGGCTCCGCCAAACCCGCAAGCCTGCGCGTGCTCAACCAGAACTTGGAAGACATCTTCCTCGCCGCGGTCGGTGATGAATCAGCCGCCGCGCTGAGCGCAGCGCGCGGGGAGGGCTAGCGATGTACTATAAAGAGTACCTGCGAACGCGTTCGGCGCTGATCGTCTTCACAATCGTCGGGTTGATCTTAACGGCGATTCCCTTGGTGATTGCAGCGGGCGCTCACTTGGACATGGGCGACCCGCCGGGCGCGAAGCCGGGTGCGGTGCACGAGTTGCCGTGGGTCGCCTTGCTCGGCGTCGCTTCGCTGGTCGCGTCCGTCATGGCGACGGTCCTGGGATCCTCTCTATCTCAAGAGAACGACGGGCACCTCGAGCTGGCCTGCACGAAGCCCTACTCGCGCACCAAGTACGCGGCGACGACGATGGCGATCGACATGGCTGCGATCGTGGCTTCAATGCTGATCGCCTTTGTGCTCATCGAGATCGCGGGATACCTCATACACGTCTTCAGCCACCGCGACGTCCGGTTCATTGCCGGTCCCGACGCTACGGTCAATGCCATCCGCTTCACGCTCTTCCCGCTGGCATGGTACGCGGTCATCGCCGCGCTGAGCGCCGGCACGCGCGGCAAAGCGGGTGTTGTCCAGGGGTTGATCTGGCCCGTCACGCTCGGGCTCGCCGGTGCGCGCGAAGCCCCGTTCGGTTCGGTGTGGCACAACATCTTCGTGGTGCTCAACACCGTCAACCCTTTGATCTACGCCTCGTACCAGGATCCGGGTGATATCACGATCGTCGGCGTGAGTCCATTGCATGTCGTCACGAGCGCCGTGATGCTCGCCGTTCTTGTCGTCGCCGGATGGGTGGTTGCGACCATCCAATGGCGCCGCGTCGAAGCGTGAAGGGGTAGCGATGTTCTACGTCGAGATGCTTCGCGTGCGGATCACTGTGACGTGGGCATTCATCGGGCTGTGCGCGCTTTCAGCAGGGACCGTGGTGCTCGGCGCGCTGTTCCCGGACATGCACTACGACCCAAAACACCAATCCATGGCGTTCCTGACCGTGGGGTGGACTGCCGCCCTGGTCGCGGCTGTCGTCGCTTCAATTCTGGGAAGCAGTCTCGCCACCGAGAACTGCGGGCACCTGGAGATCGCATGGACAAAGCCCGTGTCGCGGACGGTGCGCGCGCTGGGCACGTTCGCGATTGATTTGGCGGCAGTGATCGTCATCTTCGGGATGACGTTCGCGGCCGCGTTTCTCGTGGCATCATTCCTCGACGGCCAGATCATCCGCGTGACGTTTGATCCGCCGACGCTGGCTAAGCTCGGGCGCTTTCTGCTCTTCCCTGTGGCCTGGTTCGGCATGTCGCAAGGATTGACGAGCCGCATTCACGGGAAACAGGCGGGCATGGTGATCGGCCTGTCGTGGCCGATCGCGGAAGGGCTTTCCCTGCTGACTGCGGTTTCACTCGCGCTGCCATTCCGCGGCGTCGTCGCACTGCTTAACTACGCAAATCCGATCACGTACTTTCCGTTTTGGACATTTGACGAAAGCATGCATCATGGATTGCGCGCGTACTTCGGTTTCGGTTTGACCATTGATTCGCTGGCGCTCGCCGCAATCGCGACGGTCGGTCTGGCCGTCGCAACGCTTGGCTGGCGCCGCTTGGAGGCGTAAGACATGCGTCACATGAGCGCGGGTTGGCACGTCCAATTAGGTGCATGGCTGTTGCGCCACGAACTGCGCGTGGAAGACGCGCCGCAGGAGGCCGACGGCTAGCGCCCAGCGCTCGCGGAACGGCGCGGACGGGAAGGCCGCGCGCCTTAATCAAATCTCTCTCTTCCCAGCTATGAAATACCTCAATCGAGACCTCTCCTGGCTCGATTTCGATGCCCGTGTCCTGGCGCTCGCCGCCAATGAAAACGTGCCGCTGCTCGAGCGCGTCCGCTTCCTCGCGATCTTCAGCCGCAATCTGGACGAGTTCTTCCAGGTGCGCATCGGCGGGCTGCAGGAGCAGTTGAGCGCCGGCGTCGTCGGCTCGACGAGCTCGGAAGGCCTCACCGTCGTTGAGCAGCTTAGAGTCGTCAAACCGCGGGTCGAGGAGCTCATCGGGGGGAGCGTGCGCATCTTCAACGACGATCTCAAGCCAAAGCTTGCGAGCGCCGGCATCCGTTTCACCGACTGGGAAGAACTCGAGCCGATCGACCGCACGCACCTCGACAAGATGTTCTACGATCAGATCTTTCCGGTCCTGACGCCGCTCGCCGTCGACCCTGGCCATCCGTTCCCGTACATCTCGAATCTCTCGCTCAACCTCGCCGTCGTCGTGCGCGATCCAGGGGTCGCCGAGCCTCGCATCGCGCGCGTCAAGGTTCCGCCGCTGCTGCCGCGCTTCGTGCGCATGCCTGACGGCACGCGTTTCGTGCCGGTCGAGCAGATCATCGCGGCGCATCTCGACGCGCTCTTCCCCGGCATGGAGATCCTCGAACGCCACGCATTTCGCGTCACCCGCAACGCGGACTTCGCGCTGAAGGAAGACGAAGCGGAGGATCTGCTCGAAGCCGTCGAGTCGGTCTTGCGGCTGCGGCGACGATCGCCCGACGCGGTACGTCTCGAAATCGACCGCGCGATGTCAGACGGCGTGCGCCAACTCCTCGCGCGCGAACTCGAGCTCAACGATTCGGATATCTACGCCGTCGACGGGCCGCTCGATTTGGGCGATCTCTGGTCGATCGCCGATCTCGATCAGCCGCAACTGAAGTATGAACCGTGGCTGCCGTTGACGCCGCCGCAGCTCGCGGCGTCGAGCGACCAAGCGCTCCACCTGTTCCGCGCGTTGCGCCAAGGCGATATCCTCGTCCACCACCCCTACGACTCGTTCCTGACGTCGGTGGAGGCGTTCGTCGATCAAGCGGCGCGCGATCCGCGCGTCATGGCCATCAAGCAGACGCTGTACCGGACCGGCGTGGACAGCCCGATCATCAAATCGCTCATTCGCGCGGCCGAGGCGGGTAAACAGGTCGTCGCGCTGGTCGAAGTGACCGCGCGCTTCGACGAAGCCACCAACATCAATTTCGCGCGCGCTCTTGAAGAGGCTGGCGTGCACGTGGTCTACGGCATCGTCGGGCTGAAGACGCACGCCAAGATCACGCTCGTCGTACGCACCGAGACCTCCGGCATCCGCCGCTACAGCCACGTCGGCACCGGCAACTACAATCCGACGACGGCCCGGTTGTACGAGGACATCGGCATCCTCTCAAGCGATCAGGACCTCGGCGGCGACCTCACCGAGCTCTTCAACTACCTGACCGGTTACAGCAAGCAGAGCCGTTACAAGAAACTCCTGGTCGCTCCCGGCAGCTTGCGTCCGGCGCTGCTCGAGTTGATCAAGCGCGAAGCCGACGCGCCCGACGGCTGTATCGTCATCAAGGTCAACAATATGGTGGATCCCACCATCATCCAAGCGCTGTACGCCGCCTCGCAGGCAGGCGCGCAGATCGACCTGATCGTGCGCGGAATCTGCTGCCTCCAGCCCGGCGTGCCGGGTCTGTCGGAAAACATCAGAGTGCGCTCGATCGTCGGCCGCTACCTCGAACACTCGCGCATCATGCGTTTCGGCAGCGAGGCGCGCGGTCCGGATTACTTCATCGGATCGGCGGACGTCATGCAGCGCAATCTCGATCGCCGCGTCGAGGCGGTCATCCCGGTGAGCGATCCCGCGCTGACCGCCAGACTCCAAGAGATCCTCGACGTCAACCTCGCCGACGACGATCTCGCATGGACGCTCGACTCAGAAGGCGAGTGGCACAAAGTTCCCACCAAGCTGGGCATCAACACGCACCGCCGCCTCCAGGAACTCGCGCTGGCGCGGCTACAGGCACACACACCTATCGACGTCAGTGCTTGAACGCGAAATCAAGCTCGCGGCGCCGCCCGGCTTTTTGCTTCCTGATCTCGCACACATAGGCGACGGCGTCGCCGCGACCAATCGCGCCGTCCAGCACCTCGACACCACGTACTTCGATACTCGCGACCTGCGTCTGACCCGGTGGGGCTGCAGCCTGCGCTATCGCGTGGGGCAGGGCTGGACCGTCAAACTGCCCGGCCCACCCGACGCGGACGATGTCCTGCTCGTCCGGTCCGAGCACGTCTTCGAAGGCGGCCCGAAGGAGCCGCCGCAGGGGGCGCTCGACCTGCTCACCGCATACCTGCGGCGCTCGGCGATTCATCCGGTCGCCCATCTCCGCACGAAGCGCACGCTTGTCACGTTGCAGGCAGCCGACGGAACGCCGCTCACCGAGGCGGCGCACGACGACGTCAGCGTCCTCGATGGGCGCAAGACCGCCAAGCACTTCTTCGAGGTCGAAGTTGAGCTGCGTGACGGTGCGCCGGAAGCGCTGCTCGACCTGATCGTCGAGCGCTTGCGAGTGGCCGGCGTGGGAGAGCCCGATGCCACTTCGAAAGTCGTGCGCGCCCTCGGGCCGCGTGCGCTGCGGGCGCCGGAAATCGAAGTCGAAGAACTTGTGCCGGACGCGACTGCGGGCGCGGCGTTGTGCCGCGCGCTCGCGCTCGCGTCAACGCGTCTGTTGCGGCACGACGCCGGTATGCGGCTCGGCACGGACATCGAAGACGTGCATCAAGCGCGCGTCGCGGTTCGCCGGCTGCGCTCTCATCTGCGCACGTTCTTGCCGCTCATGGAGATCGAATGGGCCACGGCTTTGCGGCAGGAGCTCGGCTGGCTGGCCGACGAGTTAGGCGCCGTGCGTGACGCCGACGTCCTGACGGAGCGCCTGCGCAAACACGCCGACGCGCTGCCCAAGCCCGATCGCGACACGGGAGCCAAGATCCTGGCGCTGGTCGCCCAACGGCGGCAAGCGGCGATGGCGCATCTGCTGGCCGCGATTCACGAAACGCGATACGTCGATCTGCTCAAACAACTCGTGGAAGCCGCGCGCTCGCCACAGCTCGCACCCATCGCGGCGGAAGCCGGCGCACTCGCTCTGCCGCCCCTCGCCGCCAGCCTGTGGCGCAACGTGCGCGCCATGGTCGACGACTTGGACGAGCACGCGACCGACGAACAGCTCCACAAGCTGCGCATCCGCGTGAAGCGTTGCCGCTATGCGGCCGAGGCGGTCGCGCCGGTGGTTGGCAAGCGCGCGCGCAGCTTCGCCCGAGCGGCCGCCGAGATGCAGGAAGTGCTCGGCGAGCACCACGACGCGGTCGTCGCTGCGCAATGGCTGCGCGAGCACGCCGCGCACGGGCCGCTCACGTACGTCGCCGGACAGTTCGCTGGCCTCGAACACCGGGCGGCGACAGCCGCGCGCGGGCGCTGGCCGGAGGCGTGGCGTTCGTTCGACCGCAAGAAACTGCGCGCATGGATGTAAACGGCGTCATCAGGGCGGCCGGCGGCATCATCATACGTTCGAACAGCGCCGGCGCACTCGAGGTCGCCGTCGTTCACCGGCCGTCGTACGACGACTGGACGTTCCCCAAGGGTAAGCTGCAGGCGGGCGAGCGCGAAGAGCACACCGCGATTCGCGAGGTAGAAGAAGAGACCGGCATGCGCTGTCGGCTGGAGCGCGCGCTCGGCACAACGCGGTACAAGGATCATCGCGGCAGGACCAAGGTCGTCCACTATTGGGTCATGCGCGCGCTCGACGGTCATTTCAAGCAATGCCGCGAGGTCGACGAACTGCGTTGGCTGCCGCTGCGCCAAGCCGCGGCGCTCTTGACGTACAATCACGACAAATCGCTGTTGCGCGGTCTCTCCAATGACGTTGACACATCGCCATCCGCTGCGTCCGGCGACCGTCAGGGGCGCGCGAGCCTGCGCAATCAGATGAGCTCGACGATCTATCTCGTGCGCCATGCGAAGGCGCTCAACCGCAGCGAATGGATCGGCCCCGACGAAGGGCGGCCCCTGAACAAAGTGGGCAAGCGTCAGGCCGAAGAGTTGGTGCAGCGGCTGGCGGGCTTCACGTTCGCGAGGATCATCACGAGCCCGCACGTGCGCTGCGCCGAGACGGTGGAGCCGCTCGCCAGCGAGCGCAAGATCGCGCTGGAGCGCGCGAGCGAACTGGCGGAGAACGCCGATGCAGACGGCGTTATTGAATACATCAAGACCCTCGGCTCCAAGCCCGTGCTGCTGTGCAGCCACGGCGACGTCATCGCCGACTTGATGACAAATCTCGTGAACGACGGCTTGGCGACCGAAAGCGAGCTGCGTTGGGAGAAAGGCTCGACCTGGGTCCTCGAATCCGACGGCGAGTCGTTCCTGTACGGCCGCTACGTCCCGGCGCCTTGACGCAAGCCTCCTACAGAATCTTCATACGCGAATCGCGCGACGATGATGCCGCGGGTCTCATCGCGCTGATCGGCGGCTGCTTTGCCGAGTATCCCGGCTGCGTGCTCGACATCGACGGCGAGATGCCGCAGTTGCGTGCGATCGCCACCGCATTCCAAGAACACGGCGGCCGCTTTTGGACGGCCGAGTCTGAAGGAGCGATCATCGGTTGCGCTGGGATTGTGCCAGCGCAACCCGACGGCGCCGAGCTCAAGCATCTGTACGTCGCCAAGGACGCCCGGCGCGTTGGCTTAGGAACGCGCTTTGTCGCCATTGTCGAGGCTGAAGCTCGCTCGCGCGGCGCTGCATTCGTCGAACTATGGTCGGATACGCGCTTCGAGGATGCGCACCGGCTGTACGAACGTCTTGGCTACGTGCGTTCTGCCCACCCGCGCGAGCTGCACGACCTCAGCTCGAGCGTCGAATACCACTTCCGTAAGAAACTACATTAGGCGTTCGGCGGTCCGATCGCACGCGTTGCGGTCGGCTTACGAAGGCGGCCGCCGATGCGACGCATCGCAAAGATCAGCGAGAAGACGAGGACCAACGCGAGTAGCGCGGCGACGATTGGAAATGCGAAGGCAACGATGATGCCCGCGATCGTCACGCCGTCTTCGACGAAGCTCAGAACCGGATTTGCCACGCCGAGGGTTGTCGCCGTGGAGGCGGCGCGCGCCGCCGCTACCGACGTGTGGACGAGCAGGGCATTGAGCGCGCCTGCCGCCATCAAGCCGATGAGTTCGGTCGAGTTGCTCATGTTCACGGTGCCGCCGACGAGAATCGCGGCCGCCGCCGGCCGCACGGCGAACGAGATCGCGTGCAAGGCGTGATCGACCGCAGGTATTTTGTCGGCGGCGATCTCGAGCAGCGCGAACACGCCAAGAACGACCAGCGACCCATCACTGCCGAGCCATTCGAAATCGGGGCTCGGGCGGACGAGATGGTAGTGCGCGGCGACGGCAGCGGCGAAAAGCGTCAGAAACCCACGCAGTCCGGCGGTCGCCGTGAGGGCGTACGCGAGCGCGAACTGAGTGGCAGCGTCCATGACGTCGACGTTACCTCAACACAAAAAAAAGATGCCCTACGGCGCGTACGGCGGCAAGTAGGAGGACTGCGTCACTCGCTCGCCCTGGTAGCCGATCGACACGACCTGTATGTACACGGACCCGTAGTACGACCGCGGGAGGTAGAGAAGGGCGTTTTGCCGCGTGCCAGCGACCGTTGTGTGGCTGATCACGGAGCCGCGTTCGTCTGAAAGCTGCACCTCTGCGGACGCTTGCGAACTCGCGCCCCATATCACGCGCACGGCATGACCAGACGCGCCGTAGCGCGCGTAGATGCCCGCAAGCATGACGATGGAGGTCGGCTTCGGTCGCGGATAGCGGCTCGGTCTGCGCACGCTCGGATGCGGCTTCTGCGTGCTCGCAATATGCGTCGGCGGGTGCGTGGCTTTGTGCGTGACCGGTACGGGCGCCGACGTTGCGACGACTTGTTCCGGGGCGTGAGCAGCCGGAGACGGCGCGACCTTGGGTACCTTCGTTTTTGGCTTAGCGACGGGCTTCGGCCGCATCGTCGGCGCGACGTTCTCGATCACCACAGGCGGAGGAACGGTCGCGCTCGGCACGGCCTGGGGCCTCACTGCCGGCGCGAGCGGATGTATCAAGAAGAACGCAACGAGCGCGATCGCGATGACGGCCGTGCCAGCCATGACGATCACGGGCAACTTGCCTTCGAGCGCTGAAGGGGCTTGTTCGCTCTCCTCGGCGGCGCGGCGCGCGAGCGCTTTGTGTTCTCTTTCTATCTCCAGCGTGCGCGAGTGCGACGGCGGCGGTCCCACGATCGAACCTTCGAAGGAGACCGGCTCCGATGGAGCTTCGTAGTCATAGGGGTCGACCTCAACACCGCTCAGGTCCGGCGGCAATTGGGGCCGCGCGGCCTGCGGAACTTGCTCTTCCAACGGCAGCGGCGGCAATTGGCGGAACTGGCGCGGCGGCGCGGGCGGAACAAACTCGTCAGGCGGCGGAGGCTCGTGCGCCGGAGGCGGAGGCGGAGGCGGCTCGATCGGTCGAGGCGGAGGCGTCGGCGGAACCCCAGCAAGCGAGGACGGCGTTTTGGCAAAGATCGACGGCGGCGGCGCTTCCGAAGCGTCCGGCGCATCGCGTCCTGGGCTGCGCCATCCCGACGGCGGCGATACCGGCTTGCCGACGAGCAGCGACATAAGCGCGTCGTCGTTCATCGCTCCTGCGTCAGGGATTGGCGGCGGCGCGTCGCGATGCGGTTCTTCTCTCGCGGATTCTCGCGGCGGCGCAGTCTTTTCGGGTGCCGGAGCACTCTCCGCGCGCACGACCCGCCGTGTGGGCGGCGGCTTTTCGGCCGGTGCCTTTTCGGCCGGAGGAATGGTTTCAGAACGTGCGGCTTCTGCGCGCGCGACCGCAGGAGGCGGCGGTATTTTCTCGGGTGCCGGCGCGTCGTCCGATGGAGCGCTTTCCTCGACCGCGAACAACGTGAGATCTTCCGGGGCACTCGGCGCGCTCTGCGCTAGGGCTGCTATCTGCTTGCTCTCTACCGGACCATTCGCATCGCTTGAAACCTGCTTGGGTGGAGCTGGCGACGGCGGTGGCGGTGGCGGAGGCGGCGGCGGCGCGGGCGCCTTGAGCGATGTGAGTTTACGCTCCACCGTATCCCACGAAAGCCGGCCGGTTCGCCGTCCTTGCGACACGGCAACGCCGATCTCGATCGACCGCGGATGGTTGTAGCCCTCCGTATCTTTTCGTGCGCGCTTCCACAAGACGGGAACAGCGACGGTAACGGACTGACCTGGCTCGAGCTTGATCGGGGCGACGTCGACGAACTCGAGCGATGGATGCGGCGTGAATTGCAGGGCGAACATGCCCGGGCTTGCAGACAGGCTCTTGATGGCGCACGAGATCGCGAATCCGCGCACCTCATCGCCGTCGATGATAGGTTCCTTCCATGACAGAGTCACGGTGCAATCAGTTCCGCCCGCTGAGATCAACCCGTGCTCGAATGAAGCAACGACGATGCCTTCCGTATCTCTGACGGAGATAAGCGCACGCTGGTCGCGCGGCACTTGAGTCGTTTCCGCGAAGGTGAGGGTTACGGTTTTGCGCTCGCGCGGACGCAGGCTAAAGCGAGGCGGCTCAAAGGTGCCACCTCCCGGCGGATCGTCAAGCGCCATTGTGCAAACGGCCGCCTCGTCGCCGGATTGATTGATGACGATGATCTCGTAACGCGACGTCTGCCCGGGTGTGAGGTACCACCTTACGGAACGGTCAGCGCTCTCGATCGCCAGATTGAGGGCCATGGTCCTGCACTAAAAGTATCGGAAAACACACGTGCGGGTAGGAGCGCGGCGCGTGGCGAAAAACACCCGTCCCCTCTTTTCCTTCCGGAGCGCCATCACAGATGTACCCCGACGACCTTGTACGAGAATTCGACCGCCTTTTCGCGGAGCTGAGCCTGCCGCTGACCCGCCACGCTCGGCGCGGCTCGTTCAATCCCAACGCGGACGTCTACACGACCGACCGTGGCCAAACGATCATCGTTCGCGTCGAACTTTCGGGTGTGAACCCGGGCAATATCAAGCTGGTCGTCGAGGGGGCGAACCTCTACCTCGCAGGCTATCGCGAACCTGACATCCGCCGGGCCGAGGCCGTGCTGCAAAAGGAGATCGAGTACGGCTGCTTCCTCAAGCGCGTCACGCTGCCGTCGACGGTCGACGTCGAAGCCGCGCGCGCAGATTACCGCGACGGCACCCTGACGATCAAGTTGCCTGTCGCCGCCGCGAACCAAGTCGAGGGCATCGATCGCACGGAGATCCGCATGACGGTCAGGTCGCGCAACTGATGGCGCAAACCCAAGAACGGGAAACGCGCGACGCCGCGAGCATCCCGAACGAACTCGCGATCCTGCCGTTGCAAGAGTCAGTGCTCTTCCCCAACACCGTCATGCCGCTCGCGGTGACCAAGCCGCACGGCATTAAATTGATCGAGGATGCGCTCAAGGCCGGCGTGCCGGTGGGCGTGGTCGCACTCAAGAACAAGGACGCGTCACCGCCCGCGCCCGACGACGTCTACACCGTCGGCACGGTCGCCATCATTCAGAAGATGATCAAAGTCCCTGACGGCACGCTGCGCTGCATCATTTCAGGTACGGTTCCCTTTACGATCACCGAGTTCACGCGCGCTGAGCCGTATCTGGTCGGCAAGGTCGAGCAGCTAGAAGAGCAGACGACGGAGAGCGACGAGTTGACAGCGCTTTCGCGCAACATCGCGTCGCAATACTCGCGCCTGCTCTCGTTCCTGCCGTCGGCGCCCAAAGAGCTCGAGCTCGAGGTCAACAACATCACGGATCCCAACCTGCTGTCGTACTTCATCGCGTCGACGATGCGATTGGAGACGCCCGACAAGCAAGCGGTGCTCGAACAGCGCGACACGCTCGCCCGGCTCAAGATGCTGACGGCGTACCTCTCGCGCGAGCTGGAAGTGCTTGAACTGGGTCACAAGATCCAATCCGACATCCAGAAAGAGATGGACAAGAACCAGCGCGAGTACTTCTTGCGCCAGCAGCTCAAGGCGATTCAAGACGAACTTGGCGAAACCGATCCGACCCAAGCCGACATCGCCGAACTGCGCACCAAGATCGAAGCCGCCAAGATGCCGGAAGAGGCTAACAAGGCTGCGATGCGCGAGCTCGACCGCTTGGGGCGCGTTCCATCGGCCAGCCCCGAGTACTCGGTCATCCGCACGTACCTCGATTGGCTCGTGACGCTGCCATGGAGCGTCACGACCGAAGACAGCCTCGAAATCGCCAAAGCGCGCAAGATCCTCGACGAAGACCACTACGATCTCGAAAAAGTCAAGGACCGCATCATCGAGTACCTGGCGGTCCGCAAGCTCAAGAACACGTTGAGCGGCCCTATTCTGTGCTTCGTCGGACCGCCCGGCGTCGGCAAGACGTCGCTGGGCAAATCGATCGCGCGCGCGATGAACCGCAAGTTCATCCGCATGTCCGTCGGCGGCGTGCGCGACGAAGCCGAGATCCGCGGTCACCGGCGCACCTACATCGGCGCCATGCCCGGCACGTTCATCCGCGCGATCCGCGACGCGGGCTCGAGCAATCCGCTGATCATGATCGACGAGATCGACAAGGTCGGCGCGGATTGGCGCGGCGACCCGTCGTCCGCGCTGCTCGAAGTGCTCGACCCCGAGCAGAACAACTCGTTCCGCGACCACTATCTCGATTTGCCGTACGATTTGTCGAAAGTGCTCTTCATCGCGACCGCCAACCAGCTCGACACGATCGCGCCGCCGCTGCGCGACCGCATGGAGATCATCCCGCTCGCCGGGTACACGCAAGCCGAGAAAGTGGCGATCGCGCGCAAGTATCTCGTGCCCAAGCAACTGACGGCCAATGGTTTGACGGCCAAGCAAGCGTCGATTTCGGTTGACGCGCTCGAACGCATCGTGGCCGACTACACGCGCGAGGCAGGCGTGCGCAACCTCGAGCGCGAGATCGCCACGATCTATCGCAAGGTGGCGCGCAAAGTGGCTGAAAAGCCGGGCCTTGAAGCGCGGATCACGGCCAAGAACCTGCCGAGTTACCTTGGCAAGCAACGCTTCTTCGCTGAAGTCGCTAAACGTACGGCGGTGCGAGGCGTCGCGACAGGCCTGGTCTGGACGCCGGTCGGCGGCGACATCGTCTTTGTGGAGTCGAGCGTGTTCCCTGGGACCGGCAAGTTGACGCTCACCGGACAGCTCGGAGACGTCATGAAAGAATCCGCTCAGGCGGCGCTGACGTTCGTACGCAGCCGCTCGGAAGAGCTGGGTTTGAAACCCGAATTCTTCAACAAGCACGACGTTCACGTGCACGTGCCGGCGGGCGCAGTTCCCAAGGACGGCCCATCCGCCGGTGTGGCGATGGCGACGTCGCTTGTTTCGGCGGTGAGCGGCAAGAAAGCCGACAAGAGCGTGGCGATGACCGGCGAGATCACGCTCACTGGTCAGGTGCTGCCGATCGGCGGCGTCAAGGAGAAAGTGTTGGGCGCACGCCGGGCGGGCATCAAGACGGTCATCTTGCCGCGCCGCAACGAACCCGACGTGACCGAAGACGTGCCCCCTGAGACACGCAAAACGATGCGGTTCATCTACGTGGACGAGCTGTCGCAAGTCTTTAATGCCGCGCTTGGCTCGCACCTGATCTCGAAGGTCGCGCGCTTCGACGGCCGCAACGGCCGCCGCCAACTCCCCGCCGCCGCCCGCCGCTGACCTCGCTAGAACTGCCCGTCACCCTCGAGGCCGTTGAGGAAGCGCGGCGCAATATCGCGCCGCTCGCGCTTCGCACGCCCTTGGTCCGCTGCGCGGCGGATTCGCGTCCGGAGCTTTGGCTGAAGCTCGAAAACCTCCAGCCCATCGGTTCGTTCAAGATTCGCGGTGCCGCCAACGTCATCGCGCGCAAGCCGCGCGAGCGCCTGCAGCGCGGGTTGCTCACCGCGTCCGCCGGCAATATGGCGCAGGGCGTGGCATTTTGCGCGCGCCGCCTCGGAGTACCAGCCACGATCGTGGCACCGGACACCGCCCCGCAAACAAAGATCCGGGCGGTCGAGCGCTTGGGCGGGCGCGTGATTCAAGTCCCCTTCGCCGAGTGGTGGCGTACCTTTGAGACTCGCAGCTACCCGGGCGTCGACGCCACGTTCATCCACGCCTTCGACGACTCCGATGTGATGGCGGGCAACGGCACCATCGCGCTCGAGCTGTTGGAAGACCTGCCGTCGCTCGACGCGGTCGTGATCCCGTGGGGTGGTGGAGGACTCTCGTGCGGCATCGCTTCTGTTTTGCGCTTGCGCGCGCCGCACGTACACATCTACGCCGCAGAAGTCGAAACGGCGGCTCCCCTCGCCGCTTCGCTGGCGGCCGACGAACCGAGGACTGTCGAGTACAGACCGTCCTTCGTCGACGGAATCGGCAGCAAGACCGTATTCCCCAACATGTTCGCGCTGGCTCGCAGACTACTCGACGGTTCGCTGGTCGTCTCGCTAACGGACGCTGCGGCGGCGATGAAGCTCGTCGCCGAGCGTAACCGCGTCATCATCGAAGGAGCCGCAGCATGTGCTGTCGCCGCGGCCCTGTCCGGGCGTGCAGGCAGCGGCAAGGTTGTGGCGATCGTGTCCGGCGGGAATATCGATCTGGACAAATTCGCCGAGCTTGTCAAATGAGCTTAATCCCCGCTCGCGTCGAGCCAAAGAGGCGCCTCGCCTGCGCTTCGAAAAGGAGTCGCGCCCAAACCAGATCACTGCCGAAAGGATGACGGTGATGAAGATCAACGCGTCGCTCACCATCCTCGTGATCGCCGCCGCGGCGCTCAGCTTGACCTTCGCGCGACCCGCGACCGCCGATTCATTGTCCGTCGTCCGCGCGCGCGGCACGCTTAACGTGGGCGTCAAAGCAGACGTCCTCGGCTTCTCGTACCTGAATCCCGACACCGAACAATATGAGGGGTACGAGATCGACATCGCTCGCGAGCTCGCAAAACGGCTACTGGGCGATCCAAAAAAGATCACCTTCACGGCCGTGACGCCCAGCACGCGCGGCGCGCTCCTCGACAGCGGTGAAGTCGACATGCTGTTGGCCACCTTCACCATCACGCCCGAGCGCCAGATCGTCTTCGACTTCAGTCCGCCGTATTACACCGACGGCGTCGCGCTGCTTGTTCCTAAGCAGTCGGGCGTCAAAGGGCTAGCCGACCTGAACGACAAGCCGATCGGTATCGCCAAGGACACCACGACAGCGAGCGCCCTGATGTCCAAAGCCGGCGCCAACACGCTGCTCACGTTCGCCGCTTTCGACACCTATGCGCAATGTCTGCGCGCGTTGGAAGCGGGCAAGGTACAAGCGTTTTCGACCGACAGCTCGATCCTCAAGTATTATGCGCAGCAGGACAAGCGAACGGTGATTCTGCCCGCTCGCTATAGCGTCGAACCGTACGGCGTCGCCACCAAGAAGACCGATGGCAAATTAGCCAAGTGGGTGTCGGACCAGATCACCGACATGAGCAAATCAGGGATGCTCGCCGGCTGGCAGCAAAAGTGGGGCATCGCCCAGAGCCCGACCTAGACGGCTGCGCTCAGTTGTAAGTCCGCAGTCGAACAGACGTCTGCGACGGCGGGCGCGACCGACGGATCGTACGGGTGCAATTCCTCGGGGTGCTCGCGCACGTAGCGCAAGACGTGCCGGCGTTTTTCCGGACCGCGCTGCCCGCTCGGCACAAGCCACGATCGTGGCGCGAAACAGAGCCGGTGGTCGGTCACCGCGTCGTACACGGTCAGCCACCGCTTCTTGACGGCTGACGGCGAAATCCCAAGCTGCTCTGCGACCCACTCATCGTTGTCATTCACGAGCGCATATTTCAGCAGCTCGCGCTGGGCGCGATCGAGGCGCATGCGCGGCGGGACGAATTCGTGGAAGAGCACGTTCGTGAAGAAGTTGCCGGCGTTGAGCGCCATGTCGTGACGCAGTAACGCGCACAGAAATGGGCGTTGCTCGCCGGGCGTAACAGTCTCGTGCGGGTCGCTGGATTCGCGGATCTTTGCTCCCCTTTGCAGCACGTACTCGCGACTCACGGTGAGGCATTCCGAAATCAAGCCTTGCAGGTTGAGTCCGCGATGCTCGCTCACAAATGATTGGCTGCTTGCGTAGCGGATTTCCCCAGCGCGGCTCTCCTTTGACGGAATCGGATACGCACTGTGCGTGATCAGCACAATCAGGTCGCCTGATGCGTTGGCGCTGGCCACCTGCGCTTCGAGCAAGAACGGCAAGCGCCCATCGCTCCATCGTTCCAGCAGTCTCCGGCCGACCAAAGGGCGACGATACTGAAGGATCTCCGCCGCCATCGTGGAGTTCACGAAACAGCTGATTCCAAACGCGAGAATCCGGCTTGGTTGCTCTGTATCAAAGACCACCGCCGAGTGACCTGCTCCGCGCTCAAGGATGTCGCGCCAAAACGCCGGCAACGCCTCTACTTGCCGCGGCGTGTACATCGAGCGCTCGGGCAGCAATGAAACGAGTTGTGGAAACTCAGAAGGCCGCGTCGGCCGGTCTGCAAGCATGATCCGTCTTCGGCTCACCTATTAGGTCATTGTCGGACTTCCGAAAAGTCCGGTATCCTTAGTTCTTGTTGACTCGCAGGCACCCTCGCTTCGCAGATCTGGCCGTGCGGCGTTTGTCGGATTGACTGTGCCCTGTGAGGTCAGGCGCGTTTAGGGATTTCCGAGAAGTGGACACATTCGTCGCAACGACACCGGCTATTGAAAAAGTCAACGCTGACTCCGAAGCGGGCTGTCTTGACGAAACGCTGCCTAAGGAACTCATCCTCCGCCTCGACCCGAGCGGCGTGCACGTGCTCACGATCTTGCAAGTCTGCCACCTTCAGCTGAGCGGCCGGCCCGACGTTCGCTTTCGCTGCCTCGTGCTGCTCAAACTCAAGGGTTCCAGAAAGCCGCACCCGGCGTTGCTCACCGTGAACACGCTGCAGCATTTCTTCCAGGTCGAGCGACTGGAGGATCTCATCGCGAAGGCCACCGCCGACGAGAAAGTGCGAACCCGAGCGTCGACCTTGCGTCGCAGCAGAAAGAAGCGAGCCTCGCAAAAGCGATAATTCGATGCGCGAACGGGTCAGGCACCTGCCCGCTTCGCGTGGAGGAGTGACCGCGCTCAAGAGAGCGCGGTCATCCTCGGCCTAGTTTCGACTCGAGCTTCGCTCGAGTGCTACTGAGGTCTCGACTCGAGCTTCGCTCGAGTGCTACTTGCCTGCCGCCACCGTGTCGATCTGGATGCCGGAGAAACCCTTGCCTTGGAATTGCGTGCCGGTCACTTGCACTTTGCCTTCGACGTATGGAAGCAGCGCTTTGTTGGGCGCATCGTTCGGGCCCTTGCCCAGCACCATGACGATGTTGCCATCGGCCGTTTGGATGCCCAGCTCCTGGCCGTTCAGCACGCAGGCCTTCGCACACGCCACGTGCTTCATGCCCGAAAGGCCGGCGGTCGTGTAACAGGAGATGTCGCGCACCTCGCCGCTTAATGTAACCTTCTTCCCGGATGACGTCGCCATATGCATGCTGCCCGCGCTGGACGACATGTCGTCCGCCAGCACGAATGAGGCGATGCCCACAGCGGCGACACCGCCGAGCAACCCTAACATCAACTTGCTCATCAAAAAACTCCCTGTGTGTCGACAGAAGTTTGCCCTGATTGGCCTGCCTGTAACTACGAGATGGAGCGCACCTCGGATGTGCCCGGCCGAGAGGCCGGGACTACATCATGAGCGCTTGCGCGAGCCGAAGAGCGAGCTGCCAAAAACGACGGCGAGCGCAACCATCCCGAACACCGGTCCGACGTAATACAGCGGCAATCCGATGATCTCGCCTACCGCGAAGTAGATCATGACGAGAAAGAACGCCAAACTGAAAAGTTCCGTGCGAAAACCCACCCGCCAGTCAGGCTTGGCCGGATCCACCGGATAGTCGGGCGGCGAGAATCGTGGCAGCATGCGCGGCACTGCCCGGCAGTAACGCTCGTACGCCGTTCCTTGTGCCCGGCCAAGGAACGCTTCTTCGATTGCGCTCAGCCGGTACGAGAAGAACGTATTCCAAGCGATCAGGAGCAAGGTCACGACGGGCGGTCCGATGAGCCCGACGCCGAGCGCGAGCACGATATTCGTCAGGTAGAGCGGGTTGCGCGTGTACCGATACGGGCCAGCCGCCGTCAGGTGCGACGTGACGATCGAACCGGCGAGCACGACGCCTGGCGCGTGGTAGGCTGATGCCCACAAGCGCAGTGCGTATGCGCAGCCGACGATCGTCGCAGCTCCGATCGCTGCCGCATGGATGCCGCGAGCTCCCAAATGCCGGCCGAGGAGCGAGAATGTCGGCTCGACGGAATTGAAGATCGCGGCTTGAATCGCGTAACCGAGGATGAAGATGATGAAGTACGAGGCGGCGATGATCCCAGCGCGATACCTGAAAAACCAGGGGCTCTGATCGCCTGCGTCGCTCGACGCCACGTCAGCCGCCGAAGTTGTACGTGATGAGGTATTCCACCGAGATCGGCACTCCAGCGAGCAGCGCCCCGGTAAAAACGGTTAGCTTGGCCGCGTCGAGCGCCGCCGCGTCGAGTTCGGCGTCGCCGGAACTCGACTCGATCCGCGTAGCGAGCACGGCGCCTTCCGGGCCGACCGTTACGTTCACGACCGCCGGCCCCTGGGCGCGCTTGCCTGCGCCCGCCGGGAAAACGGCCTTGTAGGAGCGCATGACACGCGGTTCCGTCACCGGGCGGGGATAGAGTAAGTCGCTGCCCTGCACAAGTCCGTCATCGAACGAGACCTGTGCCGCCGGAAGATCCGGCGAGAGCAATCGCTGGCCGGACTTGCACGTCACCGCGCGCTCGGTCGCACCGTGCAAGAGAATGCCGACCACGCGCACCGACTGAGCGCCGGCCGCGCGCGGAATGTCGATCGCGTAATGCGCCAGCATGTCGCGGCCCATCAAGTCCGCTCCGATGACCGGCGTGATCAACGTTTGATCGACGCCCGGGATCCGCAGCGATGCAGTCACCGGATCCTTGCCCGTGAGCAGCAGGCCGATCACGTAGCGATCGATGCGGCCGCCGCTACCCTGGCCGGCGAGCGAGAACTCCACGGCATGCACGGGGCATGGATCGACGACCGGCTTCGCGGGCTGCGGCGTGGCGGCGCTCGGCCGCGGCGTCGTGGCGCTCGGCTGCGGCGTGGCGGTGCTCCACACGGGCATGCAGGACAACATCACGACGCCAGCCGCAAGGGCGGTGGCGCGAACGAAGCGGTTCACACTGGTGCGTTCGCGTTTTCCATGAGAATCACCCCGGCCATCGGGCCGCTGCGCTTGGCGCTCTCGTCACGCCACATCTTCGCGAACAGTGTCCGATACAGCCACGCCATAGGAAGGCGATTGCGGTGTCCGCCCTCGACGAGGTTGGAGCGATACTCGGCGATGCACCAGCAGTGCTGTGCGAAGAACGCCGCGGCGTCTTGCGGCGCGAACTTGAACGAAACGCCGCGGGCGAGCCGGCGTCCCCACGTACGCTTCATCAACCAAAAGACAAAGGGTGAAGCGATGTCTGTCAGCCAGCTTCGGAAACCGCGTTGCGAGGCGAGATCGCCTGCGAGCGCGCCGACCTCGGCAGCGTCCAAATAAACGAGCAGGCCTTCCGAGATGACAAGCACTCTGCTGTTCTGGACGCCGACGCGTGTGAAAAGCCCGCGCCTCGCCGCGCGATCCGCCAAGTCGAGTGGCACGCGCTCGAGCACGCACTTGGGCTGGTCGCCGGCCAGCGCGCCTGCCTTGTACTCGATCGTCTCGGGGAAATCAACCTCGATCCAGTGCAGCGCCGGCGGCAGCGGCAACCGGTACGGCCGCGCGTCCAGCCCGGCGGCAAGGTTCAGCACTGCATCGAGCGCCGGCGCGAGGCGCACGATGATCTCGTCCATGCTCGCCGTGCGCACGACCATCGGCCATCCGTACGCTCTTGCCCGCGGCATGTGCGCCATGATCCAAGCGCCGCGCTCGCCGGCAAGTCTGCGCGCGAACGGGTCGTTGAAGAGCGCATCGGGCCGCTCCGATTCGAACGCGCGATACATGGCAACCCACGATGCGGTGTCTTGAACCGAGATACCGGGTTCAGGCATGCGCTTGCAGGTGTGCGGCCGCGGCGCGATCGACGAGCCAGATGAGCGCTCCCTCTGAAGGCGCAATCCTTTGCGCAGGCAGACTCGCCGGATCGCGCGGCCCCTCGAGCACGCGATGCAGAACGTCGGACTTGTCGGCGCCCGTCACCAGAAAGACGACGGCGCGCGCGGCGTTCAGCGCGGGATACGTCAGCGTGAGGCGCCACGGAACCGCATTGCCGGGGACGTGCGATGCGATGCACGAGGAACTTGTTTCCTCGAGCGAATGGGAGTGAGGAAAAAGCGACGCTGTGTGGCCGTCTGGTCCGAGACCGAGATAGACGAGATCGAAGATCGGGCCGCCGCCGAAAAAACGACTCAACAAAGCCGTGTAGTCGCGCGCTCCTTCACGCGGCTCGAGTTCGCCGCGCATCCGATGGATGCTCTTGTCTTGCGCACGAATCGGGTCGAGCAGAGCCATGCGCGCTTGGCCGTAATTGCTCGCCGGGTCATCCGGCGGCACGCAACGCTCGTCGCCCCAAAAGAAATGGACGCGCGGCCATTCGATCTTGCCGGCGACACGCGGCGACGCCAGCAGCTCGAAACTGCGGGTCGGCGTCTTCCCGCCGGAAAGCGCCACTGCAAAGCAATTGCGTTGCGAGATCGCAGCGCGCGCACGGGCCGCGAATTCATGCGCGGCGCGCGCCGCGACTTCGTCCGGTCCGTTAAGCACGACGACCTGTGGCTGTGCCGCAGACGGCGTCACGTCTGCGTGAGCGCCGCTTCGAAGACTGGATCGCGAGCCGGATCGTCAAGACACGCGTGGAGCAATTCCGCTTCGTCCAGCGTCTTGGCGGGGAACGTCCATTGCCGCATGGGCGATCCTGCCGCGTCGCGCGCGCGCGCATCGATACCCAGCGGTTCCGCCAAGCGGCGCAGCTCTAGACCGGCCCTCGAATCTGAGGCCGTGAATCCGACGCCTTCAATGCGGCCTGCACCGTCGTCGGGCGATCGCATGGGTGCGACGCGCCTTCGCGCGCGCAGCCGCGCGACGCAATGGCCGATCCAACCCGCCAGCAGGTCAGCGCGCGCGTTTGGCGGCGTGCCGGCCGCGGGCGGCGCGGCGAAGTCGATTTCGCATCGGTCGAAGGATGCGAGCAGCACGGCGATCTGCGAATCGTCAAAGCACGCTGCGATCGTCTCGCGCCACGGCCGGATCCGTTTCCAGTTGAGATCCGCCACCGCCACGTGACCGGCGCGATGCTCCGCCATGCGCCGCACCGTGTCGAGCGCAGCACCGGTGTCGCCGAAACGCATCGAATCGACGATGAGCTTGTCGGCGAACGGCGCTACGAGCCGGAAGAGCGCACTGCCGTACGGCGACGGACCGCGCCACCACAAGTACACGGGCAGATCGCCCATCAGCAATCCGAAGACGGCCGAAGCCATGCGTTCGGCCGCTCCCGGATTCCCGTACAAGAAGACTTCCTCGCTGTGCGTTGGGCGGCCGCCGTGCCCAGGGATCGCGCTGTTGACGATCGCTGCCGACACCGAATCCTCAGGCGCAGCGTCGTCATCTACCACGGTGACCGCGCGGATTGGGTGGGCCGACGAAAGTTCGCGCACGATGTCGGCAACCGCCGGTGCGGCCTCGCGCGCGTTGACGTACGTGATCAAATTGATGCTGCTGGCGCGAGAGCCCGCATCCGGGTACTGGCGCAGGATCGCGCACCAGCGGCGCGCGAGCGCTACGGGAACGTCCGCGACCGGCAGACGCTGCAGTTCGCCATTGGCGGAGCCGATTTCACCAGCCCCGGCGCTCATGGCAGCCGCCACGAGTGCCCATCACGGCCGATGAGCGCATCGGCGTCGCTCGGACCCCACGTGCCTGCGTCATAGTTGGGGAAGTTGACCGGGCGATCGGCCTCCCACGCGCTCAAGATCGGATCCATCAGTGCCCACGCAGCCTCGACGCCATCTGCACGATCGAAGAGCGTCTGGTCGCCCTTCATGCAATCGAGGATCAAGCGTTCGTACGGCGACGCGTCCTCCGCGCCGAACGTCGCGCCGTACGAGAAATCCATCGCCACCGGGCGCAGCCGCATGCTGGGTCCCGGTACTTTTGCGTTGAACGTCAGCGTGATGCCCTCGTCGGGTTGGATGCGCATGCTGAGCACGTCGCCCTGGACGACGTCAACGCCTGAACGCCGGAACGGCAAGTGCGGCACCTCCCGGAAAGAGATCGCGATTTCCGTGACGCGCTTCGGCATGCGCTTGCCCGAGCGCACGTAAAACGGCACGCCGGACCAGCGCCAGTTCTCAACGCACAGCTTGAAAGCCGCGTACGTGGGCACGATCGAGTCGCGCGCGACCTTTGGTTCCTGCCGATATCCGGCGACCGGCTCGCCGGCGACGAAGCCCGGACCATATTGTCCGCGCACGGCCTGGTTCAGCTCGATCGGCCGCATCGCTTCGACGACGCGGATCTTCTCGTCGCGGAAGTCGCGTGCGTCGATCGTCGTCGGGGGCTCCATCGCGACCAGTGACAGCAACTGCAGCATATGGTTCTGCATGATGTCGCGCACGACGCCCGTCTCTTCATAGAAATTGCCGCGGCCTTCGATGCCGACGCTTTCAGCGACCGTGATCTGCACGCTGTCGATGTACGTACGGTTCCACACCGGTTCGAAGATGCCGTTGGCGAATCGCAGCGCGAGGATGTTCTGCACCGTTTCCTTGCCGAGATAGTGGTCGATGCGATAGATCTGATCTTCTCGCAAGTACGACAGCAGCTCGGCGTTGAGCGCGCCGGCAGATGCAAAATCGCGGCCGAACGGTTTTTCGACGATGACGCGGATTGAGCCGCGCGCGGTGCCGTCGGCGCCCGCGGTCATGGCGGCGGCGTGAAGTTGACGGACGATGAGCCCGAACAGGCTCGCCGGCGTTGCGAGGTAGTAGATGCGGTTGCCTGCCGTGCCGAACGCCGCGTCGTTCGCTTCGAGCGCCGAGCGCAAGCGCGAATATGCCGCGGCGTCGCCGAAATCACCCGCGACGTAGGACGTGCGCTCGGCGAGTTTGGAGAGCACGCGCTCGTCGCGCTCACGCACCTCGCTCGACTGGGCGACCGAGTCGCGCAATGCCGCTCTGAACTGATCGTCGCTCATCGGCGTTCGCGCGAATCCGACGATGCAGAAGTTCGACGGCGCCAGGTCTGCCTGGACAAGATTGTAGATCGCGGGGAGGAGCTTGCGATGCGTCAAGTCGCCTGCCGCGCCGAAGATGACGAGTTGCGCCGGCGTCGTGGCGCGCGCTTCGTCGAGGCCCTCGCGGAACGGGTTGACGAGTTCGGTCGTCGCCATGCGTGGTGTTCCTCGAGCTTCGCTCGAGTGCTACGGCTCCGCGTGCACGGCGTGGCCGCCGAATTGATGCCGCAGCGCGGCGACCACTTTGGCGGAGAACGACTCGTCTTGGCGCGAGCGGAAGCGCGCGAGCAAGGAGAGCGTCAACACCGGCGCGGGGACGGACAAGTCGATCGCGTCGGTCACGGTCCAGCGCCCTTCACCGGTGTCGTCGACATAGCCGCGAATTTCTTTCAACTTGGGGTCGTCGGCAAATGCGAGCTCGGCGAGTTCGAGCAGCCAGGAGCGCACGACGCTCCCTTGATTCCACAGATGGCTGATCGCGCGAAAATCGAGCCCCGCGCCGAATTCCGACGCCTGCATGATCTCGAAACCTTCGCCGTAGGCCTCGAGCATGCCGTACTCGATGCCGTTGTGGATCATCTTGACGAAATGGCCGGCGCCCACCGGCCCGACGCGCAAATAGCCGTCCTTCGGCGCGAGCGTCAGGAAGATCGGCTCGAGCCGCTTGCACGCAGCCGCGTCGCCGCCGACCATGAGGCAGTATCCTTGCTTGAGGCCCCAGATGCCCCCTGAGACGCCGGCGTCGATGAAGTCGATGCCCTTTGCAGCGAGCGCCGCAGCTTGGCGCTGGCCGGTCTTCCAGTACGAGTTGCCGCCGTCGATGACGGCGTCTCCGCGGCTCAGCAGCGTTCCCAAGGTCGCGATCGTGCCGTCAGTCGGCGGGCCGGCCGGCAGCATCACCCATGCAGCGCGAGGCGGTGCGAGAGCTTTCACCAGCTCCTCGAGCGACGACGCACCGACGGCACCGTTGGCAACCGCGGCTTTCACGGCGTCTGCGTTGCGATCGAATGCAGCGGCTGTATGGCCGCCGCGCAGCAGCCGCTCGACCATATTGCCGCCCATTCGGCCAAGACCGATCATGCCGAGTTGCATGTTTACACCTTGCTCCCATGTGTGGCCGGCGTCAGCGAACTTGCGACTTTGGCGACGCTCCGCCGGAAAGCGCCAAGCGCGCTGTCGACGTCCGAACCGAGGTCGACGCGCAGCACGCGTCTACCGTGGTTGCGCAACGACTCAAAATCGCCCAGCGCTTGCGCACTCACCAATGTGTCGAAGCCGTAAGGGCGGCCGATGATCGGCACTTTCGCGCGCGGCGTTGCGACGAGCTGCACAAACACGCCGCTTGCGGGACCGCCCTTGTGGAGTTGGCCCGTCGAGTGCAAAAATCGCGGTCCGTATCCGAAGGTCGTCGCGGCCTTTGTCGCATCGCGCACGGTCGCGCGAATCTCGTCAAATGTTTCGTCGCGATCCGGCGTTTCTTGCACGAACGCCATGAATGCGATGTAGTCACCTGTCCTGACCGAGCGAAGGAAATCGAGCAGCGCGTTGTCATTGGCGGGCGCGATCGTCGGCTCGGGCTGGGCCATCGCGGCTTTCATCGCCTCCCCGAGGATGCGGTTCGTGTTGTCCTTGCTCTCCTGTACGTTGGGCTGGTCGAAAGCGTCGACCCCGAGCAGCGCGCCGGCGGTGGCCACCGCGAACTCCCAGAGGAAGAATTGCGCGCCCAGGTCGAGCGGGTCGCGCAGGCTGATGCGAATCACCGGATGGCCCGCTTTTTCGAGCGCCTCGCCGCGCGCGTCGAGCGAGCGATCGTCGCCGAGGCGCAGGTGCACGAAGACGCGATCGGCGCCGTACGCGCCTGGATCGCCGGGAGGCTCGCCGGCGACCGGGATGAGTCCCCGTCCGTCCTTGCCGAGGCTTTCAGCGATGAGCTGTTCGAGCCACAATCCAAACCTGCTGATTCCGGTTGACGCGAGCAGCGTCACTTTGTCTCGGCCGCGCTGCAGCGCGAAGTTCGCGAGTGCGGCACCGAGCCGCACTCCCGGATGCTCTAAAGCGCGCACGCCCGGCGCGCAGGCCTGCGCCATGCAGCGCGCCCGCTCGAGCAGTTCGTCGACGTCGACGCCCGCTGCAGCACCCGGCACGAGGCCGAAGTAGGACAGCGCCGAGTAACGGCCGCCGATGTCCTCGGGATTGAGAAAGATGCGGCCGAACCCGCGTTCCGTTGCGATGCTTTCGAGCGGCGTGCCCGAATCCGTGATGCAGGCGAAGCGCGCAGCTGCGCGCCGGCGGTCTCCAAGCGCAGCGCTGGCTTTCTCGAAGAAGTAGTCGGAAAACGACCGGCTCTCGAGCGTCGTGCCGGACTTGCTCGACTCGATGAATGCCGTTTTCGCGAGGTCGATGCGCGATTCGATCGCTGCGATGCTCTCCGGCACGGTGCTGTCGAGCACGAGCAGTTCCGGGAAGCCTTTGCGCGGACCGAATGTCTGGCGCAGCACGATGGGCGCGAGACTCGATCCGCCCATGCCCATCACCACCACGTGGGTGATGCCGTCGGCGCGCAGCGACTCGGCATAGTCGTGCAGTTCGCCGGTGCGATGATACATCAGATCGGGAGACGTGAGCCAGCCCAGGCGGTCGCGGATGATCGCGGCGTGCTCGGCATCGCCCTTCTTCCAAAGATCTGGATCGCGCTGCCAAAAACGAGCGACAAAGCGCGCGTCGTCGAGCTGCGCCAGCGTCTTCCCCAGGTCGCCGTCGATCCCCGACATGTTCACGCGATCGACCGCGCTCTGCAGCGCCGCTGATTTTTGCGTGAGCACGTCGATCAGTTGATCGTAGGATTTCTGGAACGAGACGAGGCCGTCGGCGAGCAGCTTGTCGGTGATCGAACGCAGCGAGATGCCGAGCGCCTCGAGCTCGCGCAGCGTCGCCTCGGCCTCGTCCAAGCCCTGCTCGAGGGTTTGCTTGACGATGCCGTGGTCGCGAAACGCATCGATCGTCGCCGGCGGCATCGTGTCGATAGTATCCGGGCCGATAAGCGCCTCGACGTAATACGTATCCTTATACTTAGGATTCTTCGTGGACGTGCTCGCCCACAACGGCCGCTGGCGTCGCGCGCCCGCAGCCGCAAGCTTGCGCCAACGTTCGGTCGCGATCGAGCGGCGATACAACTCGTAGAGCCGTTTGGAGTTGGCGATCGCGGTCTTGCCAAGCAGTGCCGACAAGCGCGCCTTCGCCGGCCCATCCGTCTGCTGCATCGCGGCCTCAAGGCGCTTGTCGGCTTCGGTGTCGATGCGGCTGACGAAGCACGATGCGACAGAAGCCATGCGTGCCAGCGGCTGGTTGCGCGCCAACCGGTCTTCGAGGCCGGACATGAACGCGTCGATGACTTTCTCGTAGTACTCCGCGCCGAACATCAGCGTGATGTTGACGTTGATTCCGTCGGCGAGCAAGCGCCGGATCACTGGCATGCCCTCATCAGTCGCCGGCACTTTGACCATGAGGTTCGGGCGCGACACCAGGTCCCAAAGCCGATGGGCCTCAGCGATCGAGCCCTCGGTGTTCTTCGCGAGTTGCGGCGGCAACTCGATCGAGACATAACCGTCGCCGCCGTCGCTCGCATCATAGAGATCGCGGAACGCGTCGCAAGCCTCGCGCACGTCCTCGGTGGTGAGCGCGTCGTACATCTCGGCTGGTGAGCGAGCGTCCGCCACGAGCGCCTTGATCTGGTCGTCGTAATCGCGGCTATCGGTTATGGCTTTCTCGAAAATCGTCGGATTTGAGGTCTCCCCGCGCAGCCCGTCGTCGTCGATCATGCGGCGCAGCTCGCCGGCACGCGTGAAACCTCGGCGGATGTTGTCAAGCCAAAATGATTGGCCGAAGTCGATGAGTCGAACGAGCGGATTAGCCATGGTTCACCTACGCGAGCAATGATCTCGCAGTTTTTGCGACGTTCTCTGGGATGATGCCGAAGTATTCGTACAACGCGGCGTACGGCGCCGACGCTCCAAAGGTGGTCATGCCGACGAACCGCCCGCGCGGCCCGATGTAGCGCTCCCAGCCGTACGGCGACGCCGCCTCGACGGCGACCCGTGCGGTCACCTTCGGTGGGAGCACGCTGTCGCGATACGCTTGCTCTTGTTTGTCGAAGTATTGCGTGCAGGGCATGCTGACCACGCGCGCGCGGACGCCCGCCTTCCCCAGCAGGTCCCGCGCGGCAAGGCAGATGCTCACTTCGGAGCCGGTGCCGATGAGGATCACCTGCGCTTCGCCGCCCTCTTCGCGCGCCAAGACGTAGCCGCCGCGCGCGGCATCGGCGACCACAGCAGCGGCCAACACTGGCAGTTTCTGACGCGTCAGCACGATGCCGACAGGGCCGTCCGCGTGCTCGAGCGCGAGCCGGTAGCAGATCGAGGTCTCGTTCGCATCGGCTGGGCGCATGAGCGTCATGTTGGGGATAGCGCGCAGACTGGCGAGTTGCTCGATCGACTGGTGCGTAGGGCCGTCTTCGCCGAGGCCGATGCTGTCATGCGTCCAGATGTAGATCGCGCTCGCGCGCTGCATGCACGCCAGGCGGATCGCTGGACGCATGTAGTCGGAGAAGATGAGAAACGTCGCGCCGAACGGCCGCACGCCGCCGTGCAGCGCCATGCCGGTCAGCGACGCGCACATCGCATGTTCGCGGACGCCGAAGTGCATCTGCCGCCCACCGTACGAGCCCGCTTCGAAATCGCCGAGATCCTTCAGATCGGTCCGGTTCGACCCCGACAGGTCCGCCGAGCCGCCGAGCAGGAACGGAATTGCTTTCACGAGCGCGTTGAGCGCTTTGCCCGACGCCTCGCGCGTCGCCAGCGATCCGTCGCTCGGCGCGAACGCCGGCAGCACCTTCGACCAACCCTCAGGCAACCGGCCTGCGAGCGACGCAGTGAATTCTCTCGCGAGATCCGGCTGCTCGCGCTCGTAGCGCGCGTGTGATTCGTCCCACTCGCGCTCAAGGCGCTCGCCGCGTTCGATAGCTGTCCGGTAATGCGCGAGGGCTTCCTCGGGGACGTAAAACGTTTTGTCCTCGGGCCAACCATAGAAGCGCTTGGCGCCGCGAACCTCGTCCTCACCGAGCGGCTCTCCGTGCGCCTCTTTCGTGTCCTGTTTGGTCGGCGCGCCATACGCGATGTGCGAGCGCACGCGGATCAACGACGGCCGCGGATCTGCCTTCGCATTGCGCAGCGCGCGATCGAGCGCCTGGATGTCGTTCGCCTCTTCGACCGCCTGCGTGTGCCAGCCGTACGCCTCGTAACGGCGGCAGACGTCTTCCTGATCGAAGGCCAGCGAAGTATTGCCCTCGATCGTGATGTGGTTGTCGTCGTAGCACATGATGAGCTTGCCCAGCTCGAGGTGACCGGCCAGGGAGGCCGCCTCGCCGGAGACGCCTTCCATCACATCGCCGTCGCTGCAGATGACGTACGTGAAGTGGTCGACGAGGTTGAGTCCGTCGCGGTTGAAACGAGTGGCGTTGAACCGTTCGGCAACCGCAAAGCCGAGGGCGTTGCCGCAACCTTGCCCGAGCGGTCCGGTCGTGCACTCGACGCCTGGCGTGTGGCCGTACTCGGGGTGGCCGGGCGTCTTCGAACCCAATTGCCGGAATTGCTTGAGGTCATCGAGCGTGAGATCGTAGCCCGTGAGGTATAGCATCGAGTACTGCAGGATGCACGCGTGCCCGGCGGAGAGGATGAAGCGGTCGCGATTGAACCAGCGCGGGTTCCTGGGATTGTAGCGCATGTGCTTTGTCCACAGCACGTAGGCGAGCGGCGCAAGCGCCATCGCCGTTCCGGGATGTCCGGAGTTGGCCTTTTGCACCGCATCCATCGCCAGCGTGCGCACCGTGTTGATGCACAGCTGCTCGAGCGCTGCGCGATCGAGAGTCGTCGGCGAACTCGGGTTCACGTGGATCCTTTCTTTTTTTCCGAGCTCGCTGCGCTCGCTCGGAACACTACACGCTCGCTCGGAACGCTACATTATGATACGGCGAGCCCGTCCTGCGCGGTCACAGCGCCGATCACCGCTGCCCGGTCCACACCTGCCGCGGCGAGCGCGTCGAGCAGCCGCTCGGTCTTATCTTCAGATACGGCGATGAGCAGGCCGCCGGACGTCTGCGCATCGCAAAGGACGAGGCGCAACGCCTTTGGTATAGTCTTCGAGAAGCGCACTTCGTTACGCTCGGCAAGCTCGAGGTTCGTCTTTGTACCGCCCGGGGCGCAATCCCGCTCCGCAAGTTCGACCGCCATATCGAGCAACGGGACTGCCGCTGCGTCCACCCGCGCACCGAGCTTGTCGCCGGCGACCATCTCATTCAAGTGGCCGATCAGCCCGAAGCCCGTGACGTCCGTCGCGGCGCTCGCACCGACCGCGACCATCGCTTCCGAGGCGGCGCGGTTGAGCGTCTGCATGGTGGCGATGGCCTCGGCGAGATCGGCGTCTCCGATCGCATCGCGCCTGCGCGCCGTCGTGAGGATGCCGGTGCCGAGAGGTTTGGTGAGGACGAGCATATCGCCGGCGGCGGCCGTCGAGTTGCGCACGATACGGTCCGGATGAACCGTGCCGGTCACCGAGAGTCCGTACTTCGGTTCCGGATCTTTGACGGTATGGCCGCCGATGACGCTGATGCCGGCTTCGCGCGCCTTGTCGACCCCACCGCGCAAGATGGCGTGCAGCACCGAAAGATCGAGTCCGGACTCCGGAAAGCCGGCGACGGCCACCGCGTACAACGGCTTGGCTCCCATCGCATAGATGTCGGACAGCGAATTCGCTGCAGCGATGCGTCCGAACGTCGCCGGATCGTCGACGATGGGCGTGAAGAAATCAACCGTCTGCACGAGTGCAAGGTCGGGAGACAACCGGTACACGCCGGCATCGTCCGACGTGGCCGTGCCGACAAGCACGTTGCGGTCGTCGATCGGCGGTAAATCGCGCAGCACCTGCGCGAGCACGTTAGACTCGAGCTTCGATGCTCAACCGGCGCAGCTCACCATGTGAGTGAGACGCGTGATGTCCTCGCGTGTGATCTTGTGTTACCTCCATCAAGGTCTTGACTCGAGCTTCGCTCGAGTGCTACGAGGTGTCTTGACTCGAGCTTCGCTCGAGTGCTACGTGCATTGACTCGAGCTTCGCTCGAGTGCTAAGGCTCGCGGCGACAGGCGCACTTTGCGGGCGACCCGAACCCTGCCTGCATGCAAGAACTGTTGCTCATTCCGGGCCCAGTTACGGTCGCCCCGGACGTCGCCGCCGCCGGCGCGCAACCCATGCGCAACCACCGCGGACCGTTCGCGGCGAAAGTCTATGCGCACCTGAACGAACGTCTGCAAGATGTCTTCCAAACAAGACAGCCCGTGTTCTTGCTCGGCTCTTCAGGTACCGGCGCGATGGAAGCCGCGATCGTCAACTTGTTCTCGCCAGGCGATCGCTTGCTCGCGCTCTCCATGGGATCATTCGGCGAGCGGATCATCGCGATCGCGCGCGCGTACGGCGCGATCGTCGACGTCATCGAAACCGAATGGGGCGACAATCCCGATCCGAACCTCCTGCGCGAGCGGCTGGCGCGCGATCCTGACGCTCTCTTCAAGGGCGTGCTCCTCACGCACAATGAGACGTCGACCGGCGTCAGCGCGGATCTCCAAGCGCTGGCACGCGCGCGCGGCGATCACCCCGCTCTGTTAGTGGTCGACGCCGTGAGCAGCGCCGGCGCCATCGATCTGCGCATGGATGAATGGGGTCTCGACGCTGTGATAGGCGCCTCACAGAAAGCGCTCGCGGCCCCGCCCGGCGCCGCCATGATCGCGCTCAGCCGGCGAGCATGGGAGGCGGTTGAAACCGCACGCATGCCGCGCTTTTACTTCGACGTGCGCCGGGCGAAGACGGCCCAAGACAAGGGCCAGACTCCCTGGACGCCCCCGTTCGGCATCCTATTGGCACTCGAACAGGCGACCGATAACTATATCAAAGAGGGGCGGCACGCCGCCTTTGCCCGCCACGCCCGTTTCGCCGAGGCGTTTCGCGGGGGATGCAGCGCGCTGGGGCTACGGCTCCTCGCGCGTCCGGGGACCTACTCGAACACGGTGACGGCAGTCTCTGCCGCGGCGGGCACCGACCATCGCGCGCTACAACAACACTTGCGTGAGCGGTACGGTGTCGTCGTCGGCGGCGGACAGATGAAGCTGGAGGGCAAGGTTCTCCGGCTCGGCACCATGGGCGCCATCGGTCCCAAAGACATCATCGCGGCGATGGGAGCGCTAGAGATGGCGCTGCGCGATTTCGGGATTGCGGTATCGCCCGGCGCGGGCGTGGCAGCGGCGAATGCGGCGCTGTCAGCACAAGCAACGCAACCACGAGTCGCGGCGCTCTAGCGCGTAAGGAGTGGAGCCTGCTGTGCATCGCAAGTTTCGTATGACGAGTGTGTCGCGCGCGCTCACGATTGTCGTGGCGCTCGCCTGCGTCGCGCTCGCCTTGACGCCACCGCTGCCGCAAGCGCGCGGCGCAAGCGGCACCAGTCTGGCGGTGATCGCGCCCGAGAACTCGGCGCACGTCTCGGCTTCGGTGCTCGACCAAATCGCACAAGCCACATACGAAGGCGCAGTCGGAAGCGGCCGTTACGAAGTCAAGGGTCACGGGCCGATCAGGGTCGAGGCGTCCAGCACAGGCGACATCCTACCCGCCGCGCTCGGCGCGGCCAGCCGAGTCGACGCACAACAGGTGCTCGTCACCGACGTCGTCAGCGTCACCGAAGGCAAATTGCTGTACCGGATGAGCATCTATCAGGTGAATCCGGTCGCAGTTGGGCGCTCGCAGGTATTTTCTGAAACGTTCCCACCGAGCGATCAGCGCGCGCTCGCCTCGGAGTTGGCCTCGGGCATTGCGACGCTCGACGCGCCGCGCACGTACACCGGGACCATCTTCAGCTTGACGCCGTCGATCACGGCTGACACCGGCTCCCAAGACGGCTTCGCGCTTGGGCAGCGCTTCAACGTCGTGCGCGGCGGCCAGAAAGTCGCGGAAGCGCAAATCGTCCAGATCGGCGATAACAGCGCCACCGTGGATATCCTGAACCCGAACCCCGGCTATCAAGCGCAGGTCGGCGACCGCCTGATCAGCCAAACGCAAGGGCCGGCGATCGCCAATCCTTCATCGCACAGCAACAACGGCGTCCTCAATGTCTTGGGCGTGTTCGTCGGGGTTGGAGCCGCGCTGCTAGCTCTGGGCACTACGCATAAAGCAACACCGGTGCAGTGCCCGCCGCCCACGCCGACCGGAGCTGCGTGCACGACGATTCCGCCGAGCGGCGCTGGCACATTCACGGTAGCGGAAACGAGCACGACCGGTACGCCGACTCAGCCGACGCTGACGTTCACGTTCAGCAAGCCGGTCCTGGGCGCCGCTACGTTTCCGTTCGGCGGCACGACGCAGCTCTACATCACGAGTCAGGTAGGCATCGCGGGCATGCCCTCGCCGCCGCAACCGATCGCGGGATTCGGCGGTGCGACCGGCATCTTTGATCCATCGAACACGGTCATGACGATCACAGTGACCGGTACGCTGACCGCCGGATACGTCTATTTCATCGTTTTCACTAACCAGATTACTGCCACTGACGGCACGCCCCTGACAGGCGTACCATTCCGCTATCCGGCCACAGGGACGTGTTGCGCGTTCGCGGTGCGTCCGGCGCAGTCCACAAATCACGGCTCGGGCAGCCACGGCACTTCGCCAAATGGGAACGGCGCAAGCGCCAACGGCACGAACGGGAACGGCTCGAACGGCAACGGACATCAGGCGCCGCCGCCCAAGCCGGCACCCAACGGACATTCGGGTTTCTAAGGCCGGGCGCAGCAGGCGCGTGAGTTAGAGCTCGGCAAGCCGCATGACGTGGATGGACGTTCTTGCCCTAGCGACGCTCGCCGTCGCGTTCGCCTGCGGCTGGCGAGCCGGACTGGTGGCGGAATTTTTCGACGTGGGATCGCTCGTCGCCGCCGGCACCCTGGCCTGGCTGTGGTCGCCGCCGATCGCCGGCGCGCTGCCGCCGACGTGGCCGCTTTCCGATGCATCGCGCCATTTCTTGGCCTTTTGGGCTCTGTCGCTCGTCATCTATTTGATACTGCGCGTGCTCGGCTTGTTCGTCGCCGCCGGTCGCGGTCGGGGCCAACCGATCGGCGTGTGGATCAAAGGCATCGGCGGCGGGCTCATCGGCGCGGCGAAGGTGCTCGCCACCCTGTTCGTCGTCTTGTATCTCGCGCTCTTCCTGCAGATCGACCCGCAGTTGCGCGACACGCTGCGCCATTCGTTGATCGCGATGCAATTTGACGCTCGCTACCCGCCGATCAACGACGCGCTTTTCTCGATGACGCCCGCGGGGTATCAAAAGGCCGCGCGGCCGTACTTGCACGACCACCGTTTGTAGCCGTCGCCGATTAGGTTTCGGCCTCGCCTGCCCGCAGGACCGCGCCGAAGCGTTCCCGCAAACGCGCGAGGACGAGCTGCAATGATGCGTCCGCCTCCGCGTCCGTGATCGTAGCCTCGGATTTTCGGAAACTCACAGTGAGCGCGACGCTCTTTTTCCCCGAGGGGACTTGCGGTCCGCGATACTCGTCGAACGCGTTGACGCTTTCAAACGCGGGCGCGTTCGCCTCGCGAATCGCGAGCATCAGCTCGCCCGCACTGACGGTTTCTGCGACGACGACCGCGATGTCGCGTCGCGTTCCCGGGAAACGAGGCAGCGATTCGTATGGCCGGACCGGCCGCTCTTTCGGCAGATGCTCGAGGTAGATCATGAAGGCGTACGTGCTGTCCGGCAAGTCGTATACCCGCGCCAAACGCGGATGGAGACGCCCGAACTTGGCGACCGGCTGGCCGTCGAGCTCGATCGTGCCGGCCGCGCCCGGATGGAAATAACTGCGGCTTTCAGCGCGCGTTTCGCCGCGTGAGCCGGCAAGGGTGGCGATCAATGCTTCCGCCTCGCCTTTGATCGTCAAAAGGTCGCGATCGAGCGCGCCGGGTTGGCCGCCGCCCGAGAACGCTGCGAGCGCGCACAACGACGGCCACTCGATGACGCCATGCTCGGCATACGCGCTGGATCTGGGTAGCGGAATCGTGGGCGTGTTTTCCGAGCGCGCGTGTTGGGGCTCGCTCTCGGCCGGGCGGAAGACGTGGCCGATTTCGAACAGTCGCAACGCGTCGCCGGTGCGGCCCCACGATCGCTGCGCCACCTCGAGCAAGCCCGGCAACAAACTCGGGCGCAGGAAGCGCTGCTCGTCGGACAGCGGGTTTGCGATTTGCACGGTCTCCTTCCAAAACGGTACTGACGAGTGCTCCCAGCCGGCGACCGTGCGCGACCCCTGCAGCGAGAGCGTGACGATTTCCCGGTAGCCGAAAGCGGCGACTGCATTCGCGAGCGTGCTCTCTTGATCGTAACTTCCCTCGTCGATGTTCTGGGGAGAGGCGTTGATCTGCCGCTCCGGGATCGCGTCGTAGCCGGTGCCGCGCGCGATCTCTTCGATCACGTCGATCTCTTCGGTGACGTCGCCGCGCCAGAATGGCGGCGTCACCGCGTTGCCCGCGATCGTGAAGCCGATCGGCTCGAGTGCGCGCGCCATCGCCCCGGCGTTCAGCTCCGTTCCGAGCACCTGATTCACGCGAGCAGGCCGCAGTGCGATGCTCTCGCGCGCGAGCGGCTGCTGACCGGCGACCACCGGACGCGACGCTGTTGCGCCGGCCTCTAGCAGCAGCTTGGCCGCGGAACGGCGCCCGAGTTGAGGAAATTCAAGCGGCAAGTCTTTTTCGTGGCGCGCGCTGCCTTCAGTGCGCAGGCCCAACTCGACCGCCGCGCGGCGGATCGCCGACCCCGAGAAGTTCGCCGCTTCCAAGAACATCGTTTTGGTAGCCGCGCTGACGCCGGTGCGGGCGCCGCCGAAAATGCCGGCGATGCCGACCGGGCCCTCGGCATCCGCGATGACCGGCGTTCCCTCGGGCAGCTTGCGCGTGCTGCCGTCGAGGGTGACGATGGTTTCGCCTGGCCGCGCCGCGCGAGCGACGAGCTTGCCGCCACGAACCTTCGCGGCGTCGTAGAAGTGAAGGGGCTGGCCAGTTTCGAGCATCGCGTAGTTGGAGACGTCGATCAGGAAATCAATGCTGCGAATGCCGGCCGCCTGCAGGCGAAGGGTCATCCACATCGGCGACTTGCGCGACGACTCCGTCGCAAAGCCTTGTCCGACAAAACGCCGGCACAACGCTGGAGCTTCGATCTCGACCGCGAGCGGCGGCGTCGCCGTGCCGGCGTTCTCGGGAAAAACCGGCTCGCGCCACGCGAGGCCTAGCCCGGCGGCGGCTTCACGTGCCAGCCCGATGATCGACAGACAGTCCGGGCGATTCGTCGGGACGTCCACGTCGAGCACCGCGTCGCCGTAGCGGACGGTCTGCCAAAAGTCCGCGCCCACCGGCGCGTCGTCATCGAGGATGAGGATGCCGTCTTCGAATTCGCCGGGCAGCGCGAGTTCGTCAGGCGAGCACATCATGCCGCTCGACTCGACGCCGCGCAGCGCGCTCTTGCGGATGACGTGCGTCGTGCCCGCCGCGCCATCTCCTGCGCCGTGCTCGTAGACCTCAGCTCCGACGAGCGCGATCGGCACGAGATTACCGGCGGCCACGTTGGACGCGCCCGTGACGATTTGCAGCTTCTCGCGGCCGACGTCCACCGTGCCGACCCACAACCGGTCGGCTTGCGGATGTCGCTCGAGTTTTTCGACCCGCCCGACCACGATACGCGCGGGCATCGGCTGCCGCTCGATGGCGTCGACCGCAAAGCCGCGCGCGGTCAAGACCGACGCGATCGAGCCGACGTCTGCCGGGCCGCTCAAGTATTCTTTGAGCCAAGTGACAGGTACGCGCACTACGCGAACTGCTCCAAGAACTTCGGATCATTTTCGGTGAAGAGCCTGATGTCGTCGATGCCGTGACGGAGCATGGCGATGCGTTCGAGGCCGAGCCCCCAGGCCCAGCCGGTGAACTCCTCGGGGTCATACGGAGCGAGACGCAGCACGTTCGGGTGGACCATGCCGCAACCGCCCATCTCAAGCCAGCCGGTACCTTTGCAGACCCGGCAGCCCGCACCGTCACACATCGCGCACGAGAGATCGATCTCGGCGGACGGCTCGGTGAACGGGAAGTACGACGGGCGAAAGCGCGTACGGCGGTTCTGACCCATAAGGTGGCGGCAGAGACCGCTTGCGAATCCTTTGAGGTGGCCGAAGTTCACGCCGCGATCGACGTGCAGACCCTCGATCTGATGGAAGACGAATGAGTGGCTTGCGTCGAGCGCGTCGCGGCGATAGGCGCGGCCGGGCACGAGGATCGCGATGGGCGGAGGGTACGCCTGCATCGCGCGCATTTGGACAGGCGACGTGTGCGGCCGCAACAGCGTTCCCGGCGGCAGATAGAACGTGTCCAGGTTTTCGCGAGCCGGGTGATGCGCGGGGATATTCATGGCCTCGAAGGCGTAGAACTCGGTTTCGACTTCTGGTCCGACGACGATGGCGAACCCACGCGACCGGAAAAAACGCACGACGTCGTCGAGCGTGCGTCGCAAAATGTGGAGGCTGCCGCGCGATGGGAGAATCGAGGAAAGCGTCACGTCGAAACTGCGCGCGAGATCGCGATCGAGCGCCGCCCCCTCGAGCCGCGCCTGCGCCTGGGCGAGCGCAGTTTCGATCGCCGACTTGGCTTCGTTTGCGCGTTTTCCGAACGCGGCGCGCTCTGCAGCCGGGAGCTTCGCCAGGCCGGCCATCGCGCGCGACAGCCTGCCGCCTTTGCGCCCAAGAAACTCAGTGCGCACCGTTTCGAGCTCGCCTAGAGTGGAAGCCGTGGCCGTGCGCTCCTGGGCTTGAGCCCGGAGCGCCTCCAGTTCATCGCTCACGATTTTGTTGAGTCAGCACCCCTGCTGGAATAGCAAGATGGCCGCATGTCTGCGGCCATCGTACACAAGAAAACTTCGATTATCCTAGTTGGAACTTGATGGGGCCATGCGCCGGTAGATGAGGTATGCCTTGACCGAACCAGTGGTTATGAACAGCTTCCAAAACAGCACTGGAGAAAGCACCTGACGCCGTCCTCCTTCGTACTCTTGTTCGCCGGACCTGAGTATAACATACGGCAGAATGATGAACAAGGGTGTGGAGGACTTGACATTTAGCCGCGCGTTGTTCTCACGCGTCGACGCGCTAACTCGTACAGCAAGATCGAACCTGCGACCGCGACATTGAGCGAGTCGCCCGCCGGTTTTTGCGGAATCCCGACCGTCCGCTCGATATTCTGCAGCGCCTGCAAGCCGCGCCGCTCGTTGCCGAGCACGAGCGCTACCCGGTCTTCGAGGTCGACCGAACATATGTCCGATGCCGCGGCTGCGGAACCGACCGTTTGGACACGGGCCGCTCGCAGCACCGACTGGATGTGGCCCCAGTCACGGTAGCGCACGATCGGCACCCGGAACAGCGAACCCATCGTGGCGCGCACGAGTTTGTCGTTGTACGGGTCGACCGATTCCGGCCCGAAGCAGACCGCGCCCGCGCCGAAGGCCTCCGCGCTGCGCACCAGGGTTCCGGCATTGCCCGGATCGTCCAAGTCGTCGAGGATAAGGAGCGTGAGCGGACCGCTTGCCGGCAGGCCGGCGGCGACTTTCTCGAGCGGTTCGTCAACGTAGCTGAGCTGTGCGACGACGCCTTGCGGTGCGCGCGTCTGCGAGAGCGACGCGAGGGTGCGCGCGTCCACGTCGAAGGCGGCTGCGCCAGCCGCTTGCGCGCGCGTCGCCGCAGCGCGCTCTGTTTGGTCCGCATCGCGCCCGACGAAAACGCTCGCCGGCACCGCGCCGGCATCGAGCGCAGCGGTCAACAGTGTCGGACCTTCAATGAGAAAGCACCGCGCTTGGGCGCGATGCTTTTTCGTGTGGAGCAGCCGCGCTGCTTTGACGTGCGGGCTATGGAAGCCCGCCGCGGGCACGCCCTATACTCCGGCGCCTGCGGGCGCGTGCTTGCGCGCGATTTCGAGCAGCCGCGCAAACGCCGTCTGATCGTTGACGGCGAGATCGGCGAGGACTTTGCGGTTGATCGCGACGCCCTCTTTCTTGAGCGCGTTCATCAACCGGCTGTAGCTAAGCCCTTCTTGGCGCGCTGCGGCATTGATGCGCGCGATCCAGAGCGCCCGGAATTCGCGCTTGCGGTTCCGGCGGTCGCGAAAGGCGTACAGCAAAGAGTGCAGCAGCGCTTCATTCGCCGCCTTGTAGTTGCGGCCGCGCGCGCCGCGAAACCCTTTCACGGCTTTGAGCACCTTGCGGCGCTTGTTGAGCGACATCATGCCGCGTTTCACACGTGCCATCGTCTTATTTCCTTATATAACGTTTCATCTCGTAGCAGTCGAGCGAAGCTCGGGCTCGTTTCACGCGTACGGCAGGTGCAGCTTCAGCTTGAGCGTGTCGGTCGGATCGACCACGACCTGCTTGCGGAACTTGCGCACGCGCTTGGGCGACTTTTTCGTAAGGATGTGGCTGCATCCGGAGAACTGGCGCTCGCGCACGTATTTGCCCCTGCCCGTGACCTTCACGCGCTTGGCCGTCCCTCGATGCGTTTTCAATTTAGGCATGCTTGGCTTGTGCTGACCTCACTGGTGCTGACTTCGGTTCGTGGTGCCGCGCGCTCGCGTCGGCCGCGATGTGCGCGGCTTTGGTTGCGCTGTAAGCCGCCACGACCTCCGGCTTGGGCGACAGGATCATGAACATGTTGCGCCCTTCGAGCCTCGGTTCGCGCTCCACGATCGCGATCGGCGCGGTGTCCTGCGCGACGCGATCGAGCAGCTTGCGGCCATGCTGCGAGTACGAGATCTCCCGGCCCCGGAACATGATCGTGACTTTCACTTTGTCGCCGTCGTGCAGCAGCCGTTCGGCGGTGTGAAACTTCACTTGGTAGTCGTGTTCCTCGATCTTCGGACGGAGCTTGACCTCTTTGAGCTCCATCTTGTGAGATTTCTTTCGCGTCTCCCGGTCTTTCTTGTCTTGCTCGTAGCGGAGCCGGCCGTAGTCGTCGAGCCGGCACACCGGCGGCGCTGCGTTGGGCGAGACTTCGATGAGGTCCACGCCGCGCTCGCGGGCAAGGCGGAGAGCATCGAACGTGGCCATGATACCGAGTTGGGCTCCGTCATCCGCGATGACGCGGACTTGGGGTACGCGAATCTGTTCGTTGACGCGAAGCGAGCGCGAACTAATGGCTGCGCCGTTCGCCGTCTATCGAATCGATTGAAACCGTTGGCGACCTCCTTAATGTGTGACGCGGGAAACAAAAAAGCCCGCGTGGTGCAGGCTACCCTCAACCAAAGCTCGGGCTTGATCTCGGCCTTCGTCTTTGCGACCAGACTGGCAGCCGCTGGCGCCGTCCGGTGCGAAGGGTAGTCGTGAGTGCCCGAGCATTATATCAAGCCCGCTCGGGGTTGGTCAAGGCGCGCGCGTGTGGAGGGCGGGGCCGCTGGATGCAGGCGCCGAACGCGCTCGCGGTCACAAGCGCGTCATCTCGCATCTTGCATCCGCCGAATGAAAGGGTTTTCCCATCATGATGATCTTGCGCATGTCCGCGTTTGCCGCTACTCTTGCGCTGGCCGGAACCATCGCCGCCGCCGCTTCGCCCACGCCGATCCCCGGCGGTGCCAATCAGGTGAATGCGATCTCAGGTAAAGTCGGCGACACGCTGTGGAACGGCGTGATCCGCCTCAAAGTCGTCGAGGTGCGCGACGCGACGCCGGCCGACCATCCGGAATCACTCGTGCCGCTCGCCAACCAGAAGGTCATGGTCATCACCGCGATCCTGCGCAACGGCACGAATGCGACATGGCAGGAGCTTGTCAGTTACACGCTCGCAGACAAAGATGGCATCACGTACGACGTCCCGGGTCATTTCTTCACGCCAGTCTCGCTGAGCATCCAGCAAGCCGCTGCCGCGAAGCAGACCGGCATGTTCACCGTCGATAAGACCTTCGCGCCGGTGAAACTGATCGTCAAGTGCGACACGTGCGCCAAGAACAGCTTCAAAGCGTTCCGCGTGACAATTCCGCCGCCGACGAAATGAGTACCGCCCTGTCCGCGCCGATTAACGGCTTCATGCGCGCCACGCTGCTCGGCGCAGCCGACAGCCGGCCGTTGCAGCGTTTCATGTACCGGCACGGCATGACGCTGGGAGCGCGGCGTTTCGTCGCAGGTGAAACGCTCGACGAACTCGTTGCCGCTGCTCGGCGCGTGAACGAACGCGGCCTCGCTGTCGCCGCCGGCATGCTCGGCGAAGGCGTTCACGAGCGCGCGGATGCCGTTGCTGCCACGCACGACTATCAGGGCGTGCTGGATCGCATCGCGCGTGAGAGCCTGCGCTCAAACGTTGCGCTCAAGCTCACGCATCTCGGCCTTGAGATCAACCCGGAACTGGCGCGCGACAATCTGACCGCGGTGGTCGATCGGGCCGCGCACCTCGGCAATTTCGTACGGATCGACATGGAGCAATCGGCACATACCGACACGACGCTGCGGATCTACCGTGACCTGCGCGCATCCGGCCGAAACAACGTTGGGGCCGTGCTGCAAGCGTATCTATACCGGTCCCCGGATGATCTGCTTTCCCTGATGCCGCTGCAACCCAATCTGCGACTCGTCAAGGGCGCTTATTTGGAGCCCGCGGCGGTCGCTCATCCGCGCAAGCGCGACGTCGATCTCGCGTTCGTCCAGCTCATCGAGACGTCGCTGATGGGCTCGGGTTATACGGCCATCGCAACCCATGACGGGAGCATCATCAGCCACGCGACTGAGTTCATCGGCCGGCACTCCATCGCGCGCGACCGTTTCGAGTTTCAGATGCTGTACGGCGTTCGCCCGGCGCTGCAGGCCGAGCTCGTGGCGCGGGGCTTCTCCGTGCGTGTCGCGATACCGTTTGGATCGCAGTGGTATCCGTATCTGATGCGCCGGCTCGCCGAGCGACCGGCGAATCTTTTCTTCTTTATAGGATCGCTATGGCGGAAGTGAAGCAGCAGCCGCGGCAGCGGCTTGCAGCAGGCGTGATCGCCGCCGCGCTCACGCCGATCGATGCTAACGGCGGTGCGAATTCAGCATTGTTGGCAGAGCACTGCCGCCGTTTGCTTGCGGAAGGGTGCACCAGCGTCGTGGTGCTGGGGACAACCGGAGAGGCGAACTCGTTCACGATCGCCGAGCGGCAAGCGCTCCTCGAGGATGTGCTGGCCGCTGGAGTCGCGTTGCGCACCGTGATGGCCGGGACCGGCTGTTGCGCCGTCGGCGACACAGTGACCTTGACCCGGCACGCGCTGTCGCTTGGCGTGTCTCGGGTCCTCATGCTGCCGCCTTTCTACTATAAGAATGTAAGCGACGACGGCCTCTTTGCGGCATACGCCGCGGCAATCGATCAGGTCGGCGACGACCGGCTACGCGTCTACCTCTATAACATCCCGCAGATCACCGGTATCGACCTCAGCGTCGAGCTCGTCGAACGCTTGCACGTCGCGTATCCCACGACGGTTGCCGGCATCAAGAACAGCTCCAAGAGCTGGCAGACCACGGAGACCTTGTGCGAACGGCTCGGCTCGGAGATCGATGTCCTCGCCGGGAACGAAACGATGCTCATGCGCGCGCTGCGCGCAGGCGGAACCGGCTGCGTCAGCGCAACCGCCAACGCCAACGCGGCGTCGATCGTCCGGCTCCTGCGCACCTCGGCAGGCGGAGAAGCACCGGAGCTTCAGCGCCAGATCGAAGCAACACGCGCGACGTTTGAAGCGTTCGGCGTCATCCCCGCGCTCAAGGCCTATATCGCAGAAACAACGGGAATCGCCGCATGGCGCAACGTCCGCCCGCCGTTGCGGCCTCTGGACGACGCACAGCGGCGCGATTTGATGTCTCGCCTCAACGCGGCGCGAGTGGCGGTCGAATGAATTCGACCGCTACATTAATATAGGGATCTAATCAGGCCGCCGTCAATCGCAATCGTCTGGCCGGTCACATAGCGAGCAGGCTCGCTGCACAGAAACGCGACCATCGGCGCGAACTCGTCCGGTGAAGCGACATGCCCGATAGGCACGTCGGCTTGGGCAGCCTTCTCGAGCGCAACCGTGTCGGGGTACAGCTTTCGCAACCGATCGGTGAGGACACGCCCCGTCGCAATGGCATTCACCGTGACGCCATCGCGAGCTACTTCTAACGACAAGGTCTTGAGCGCCGCCGTGAGCGCGGTGCGAAACGCGTTCGAGAGGGTGAGGTTGGGGATCGGCTGCTTCACTGACGACGAAGTCAGCGCGACGATGCGTCCCCACTTGCGCGAGCGCATGGCGGGCACCGCACCGTAAACCAGTTCGAGGATACTGCGCAGCACGCCGCGATAGCCGCCGTCCCAATCGTCCAATTTCAGATCGAGATACGTGCCTGGCTTTGGGCCGCCGCTGTTGGCGACCAAGATGTCGATCTCGCCAAGCGCGTCGCGCGCTGCGCGCAGCGCGTTTTGGATCGAGTCGGATTTTTCGAGATCCAGTTCGACCGGGCGAGCATCGGCTGCGCCGCGCCGCTTCGCTTCGCGCGCCACGGTTTCAAGGCGATCGCCGCGCCGCGCCGCAACGGCCAGTTTGACGCCCTCGGCAGCGAGCGCAAGCGCGACCGCCTCGCCGATGCCGGAGCTGGCGCCGGTGACGAGCGCCACGCGCCCGCGAATCCCTAAGTCCACGACGCCCCCTCGCCGCCCTCGGGACCGTAGAAGACCACCCAGGTCGCGAAGTCGTCGGAGAAATCTTCGAAGCGATGGACTGCGTCGGCAGGCGCGAAGAGCACGTCGTTCGGCACGAAGCGTTCGCGTTTGTCGCCGCAGCGGAACCAGCCGGTGCCGCCGATGACGACGTACAATTCATCGCGCGTGTGCGGCTCTTGCTTGTCAGTGGCGATCGGCTTGTAGTACTTCACTTCGATCGAACCGCGTGCAAGGACTCGAACCGAGCGCTGTCCGGGCGGCGGGGTGAGGGCAGCCGCGTCGCCTGCCGCGAAACGGATTCGTTCTGCCATGGCAAGCACTTCCGGCCGCAGCACCGCGAGTCCGCCACGCGGCAGCCAGCCCTCTCGCACGGGCCAAGGCGCGTCCTGGCGGCTGGGCGAAAGAATAAAACGTGGCAAAGACAGTCAAGAACTCACCCAAGACCGACGGTAAGAGCAGCTCGGGCAAAGCGATCTGGCAAGCGCAGTTCGAAGCGGCGCCCAAATTGCCGGGCGCGAACGATCGCACGATCTCGGACCATCCGCTCAAGCCGCTGTACGGTCCTGAAGATCTCGCCGGCATCGATGCGGAGCGCGATCTCTCGTTCCCCGGCCAGTATCCATACACGCGCGGCATCCACCCGAGCATGTACCGCGGCCGGCATTGGACGATGCGCCAATTCGCCGGTTTCGGCACCGCGAAGCAGACGAACGAGCGCTACAAATTCCTCTTATCCCAGGGCCAGACGGGCCTTTCGGTGGCGTTCGACATGCCGGCGCTCATGGGCTACGACTCAGACCACCCGCGCGCGCTCGGCGAAGTCGGCAAATGCGGCGTCGCGATTGCCACGCTGGCCGACATGCAGGACCTCTTCGCGGGGATCGATCTCGGCTCGATCACGACGTCGATGACGATCAATTGCACGGCGCCGATCGCGTTGGCGATGTACATCGCGACCGCCGAATCACAAGGCGTCGCGCAAGACAAACTCGGCGGCACGCTGCAGGCCGACATGCTCAAGGAGTACATCGCGCAGAAGGAATGGATCTATCCGCCCGAGCCCTCGATGCGCATCATCACCGATATGATGGCGTATTGCAGCAAGTACGTGCCGAAGTGGAACACGATTTCGATCTCTGGCTACCACATTCGCGAAGCCGGTTCGACGGCCGCGCAAGAACTGGCGTTCACGCTCGCCGATGGGTTCGCGTACGTCGAAGCCGGCATCAAGGCGGGTCTCGACGTCGACGACTTCGCGCCTCGGCTGTCGTTCTTTTTCAACTCGCACTCCGACTTCTTCGAAGAGATCGCGAAGTTCCGGGCGGCACGGCGCATCTGGGCGCGCCACATGCGCCACAAGTACGGCGCGAAAAATCCGCGCTCGTGGACGATGCGCTTCCACACGCAGACGGCCGGCTGTTCCGCGACGGCGCAGCAGCCGGAGAACAACATCATGCGCACGGCGTTTCAGGCGCTGGCGGCGGTGCTGGGCGGCACGCAATCGCTGCACACGAACTCGCTCGATGAGGTCCTCGCGCTGCCGACTGAAAAGAACGTGCAGATCGCGCTGCGCACGCAGCAGATCATCGCCTACGAAACGGGCGCCGGCAACGTCATCGATCCGCTGGGCGGATCCTACTTCGTCGAGAAGCTCACCAGCGAGATGGAAGCTGCGGCTGAGGACTATTTCCGCCGCATCGACGAACAAGGCGGCGTCGTGCAGGCGATCCACAACGGCTTTTTCCAGCGCGAGATCGCCGACGCGTCCTATCGCTATCAGCGCGAAGTGGAAAACGGCGAACGCATCGTGGTCGGCGTGAACGATTTCGTGGTCGAAGAAGAACAGCCGATCGCGCTTCTCAAGATCGACCGCGCGATCGAGATCGAGCAATGCGAGCGCGTCAAGGCGTTTCGCGCGTCGCGCGATGCGGCCAAGACGCAAGCGGCGCTCGCCGCGTTCGCGCGCGCAGCCGAGACGGACGAAAACCTCATACCCCACTACCTCAACTGCGTCAAGAGCAAGGCGACGCTCGGCGAGATCTCCGAAGCGCTCGTGCCGGTCTTCGGGCGATACCGCGAACCGGCGTACATTTGAGCATGGCACGGCCGATTCGCATTCTCGTTGCCAAGGCGGGGCTCGACGGGCACGATCGCGGCGCCAAAGTGATCGCGCGAGCGCTGCGCGACGCGGGCTGCGAGGTCATTTATAGCGGGCTGCACCAGACACCCGAGCAGGTCGTCGAAGCCGCCATCCAAGAGGACGTCGACGGCGTCGGACTTTCGATCCTGTCCGGCGCGCATATGACGCTGTTCCCGCGCGTCAAGGCGCTGCTCAACGAAGCCGGAGCCGGCGATATCGTGCTCTTCGGCGGCGGCACGATTCCCAATGAAGACATCCAGCCGCTGCTCGATGCGGGCGTCGCGGCGGTCTTCACGCCGGGCACGCCGATGGCGACGATCATCGACTTCGTTCGCCGCGAGGTCGGCAAGCGAGTAGAAGCATAGCGCTCATGAGAAAGTGGGGCGGCCTGTGGTAGCGCGTTCTCTGAACGCGCGCGTAGGTTTGCGGTGGCGCGTTCTTTGAACGCGCCGGTGCGCGTGCGGTTTGCGCCAAGCCCGACCGGCTTCTTGCACGTCGGCAGTGCGCGCACCGCCCTGTTCAACTGGTTGTTCGCGCGGCACAACGGCGGCGCGTTCGTGCTGCGCGTTGAAGACACCGACGCGGCGCGCCATTCCGAAGAATTCGTCGAAGCGATCTATCGCGCGCTGCGTTGGCTTAAACTCGACTGGGATGAGGGGCCAGACGCAGAAGGCCGCTTCGGTCCGTATCGCCAGAGCCAACGCGCAGCGCAGCACGCCGATGCGGCGCGCGTCCTTTTGACGCGCGGCGCCGCGTACGAATGCTTTTGCGGACCCGCGCGCGATGCAGACCCTAGCCTCAAGAGGCCGGGACTACAGGCGAGCGAATGCGCCTGCGCCGCTCTGACGCCGGACCAGCGGGCTGCGCTGCGCGCCCAAGGAACAAGTCCGGCGTTACGCCTGCGCGTCGACCCGAAACGCGCGGTCATCGTCGACGACCTCGTGCGCGGCCGCGTTGAATTTCCGGCCGGCACGATCGGTGATTTCGTGATCGTCAAGAGCGACGGCGGCGCTCTCTACAATTTCGCGGCGGTTGTGGACGACCGAGCGATGGCGATCACGCACGTGATCCGCGGCGAAGAGCATCTTGCCAACACGCCAAAGCAGCTGCTCCTCTACGAAGCACTTGGTTGGCAGCCCCCCGCGTTCGCGCACATCCCTATCATCCTCAACGAGCAGCGCCGCAAGTTGAGCAAGCGCGACGGCGCGACGTTCGTCAGCGAGTACGAAGCGCTCGGTTATCTTCCCGAGGCGCTCGTGAACTTTCTTGCCCTACTGGGCTGGTCTCCGGGCGGCAATCGAGAGTTGATGACGCGCGATGAGATGATCCGCGACTTCACGATCGAGGGCGTGGTCAAGCATCCGGCGATCTTCAACCATGCCAAACTCAATTGGATGAACAAGGAGTATCTGACGGCGTTGCCGTCCGGGGATCTGGCGCACCGCGTGCGCGAACTTCTTTTGAAGCGCAGGCCAGCGCAGGATCGTGTAGACGAGCCGCACGTCGCGCGCGTGACCAAGCTGCTGCAAGAGCGCGCCTACACCGTCGCTGAGATCGCCGACGCTGGCTCGTATTTCTTCACCAGCGGCCCGATCGAGCCGCAGCCCGAAGCGCTTGCGAAATATTTTGCGACGCCCGACGCGGTCGAGCGTCTTCGAGCAGTACGAGACGCTCTCGCCGCGCCTGGGGCAACTGGATTCACGTCTGCGGACGTCGAGGCTGCGATTCGCGGCTTGGCCGAGCGAAAAGGTGTCAAGGCCGCTGAGTTCATCCACCCGCTGCGCGTTGCGGTGACGGGCCAGGCGGTGAGCCCCGGCATTTTTGAAGTCTGCGCGATCCTCGGACGCGACGTGACGCTCGCGCGGGTGGATGCGCTGCTCGAGCGCCTGCGCACACGTCAGGCAGCAGTTGGCACGGGAGGCGCTACGTGAGCGCGCGCGCCGTGATCCTCGCAGCCGGGAAGGGCAAGCGCATGAAGAGCGCGGTGCCCAAAGTGCTGCACCGAGTGTGCGGCCGCACGCTCTTCGAACACGTGCTCATCGCGGTTCGCGGCGCCGGCGTCCGCGAGATCGTCGCCGTCGTCAGTCCTGATTCGCGCACTGCGATCGAAGCGATGGGTGTGCCCACCGTCGTGCAATCTCCGCCCAACGGCACGGGGCACGCCGCACAACTCGCGCTGGCCGCATTGCCCGGCGACGCCCCGATGCTCATCCTCAGCGGAGACATGCCGCTCTTGCCCGCGGCGCTGCTGCGCGCGGTGGTCGAGATCCGTGAGAAGACGCGCGCGGTAGCCGCACTGCTGACGGCGGACGTGCCCCTGCCGACCTCATTCGGACGCATCATGCGCGAATCCGGGCGCGTGGCACGCATCATCGAGCATAGCGACGCGACGCCGGAGCAACAATTGGTCACCGAAGTCAACGCTGGCGTGTACTGTTTTGATGCTGCAGCGCTGCGCGACTATCTCGAGCGCCTTCAACCTGCGAACGCGCAGGCAGAGCTCTATCTGACCGACTGCATCGAACTGGCTGTGTCTTCCGGCGGTTTGGTCGAGGCGGTGACCACGAGGAATCCTCGCGACGTCAGCGGCGTGAACACGCGAGCCGAACTTGCCCGCGCGCGCGCCATCATGCAGCGCCGCATCCTGCGCTCGCACATGACTGCGGGCGTCACAGTGGTGGACCCGGCGACGACGTACGTAGATGTGCAGGCTGAACTTGCGCCCGACGTCACCCTGTTGCCGCAGACCCACGTGCTCGGCGCGTCGAAGGTCGGGCGCGGGGCCAGCATCGGTCCCAATACGAGCGTCATCGACGCCGTTGTCGGCGAGGGCGCGACGATCAGCTACTCGGTCGTGCGCGACTCGACGATCGGGCCAGGCGTCACCGTCGGGCCGTTCGCGCACGTGCGCGGCGGCTCGCGGGTGCAACGGGACGCGCACATCGGGAACTTCGTCGAGCTCAAGAACACCGAGATGGGTGCGGGCACGAAGGCCGGCCACCTATCGTACTTGGGCGACGCCGACATCGGCGAGGGCGCGAACATCGGCGCCGGCACGATCACCTGCAATTACGACGGCAAGCGTAAGAACAAGACGCAGGTGGGCGCAGGGGCGTTCATCGGATCGCACTCATCGCTTGTCGCTCCACTGCAAATCGGTGAAGGAGCGTTGACCGGAGCGGGCTCGGTGGTGACACACGACGTGGCTGCGGGAGAACGTGTGGCCGGCAACCCGGCGCGGCCGTTGCCGAAAAAAGATCGTTCGTAAACCTTCCTTGGGCTAGGACCCATCGCTCGCCGGTGAGAATAGCGCGACCCAACTGCCGGGTGCGCCGCTACCGCCCGGGGCACTTTTAGCATTCTTGCACGCATGCGGTTGGGGGTCGGGGATCATCATGGATCAGCGCCTTCGCACCATCATTGTCGCGCTTGCAGGGGCCGGTTTGGTTTTCGGAATCGCCTCACCGGGCATGAGTCGCACGACGGGATCGATTTCAGGACACGTCCGGGATAGTAAGAGCGATGCACCCATTGCAGGAGCAAGGGTCACCGTCTCCTCCCCCTCGGACTCCGCAACCGACATAACGAGCGCCACGGGCGCTTTTGCGTTCGTTTCGCTGTCGCCGGACACATATACCGTCACCGCCGAGCACTCGGGCTATGATACGCACGTCGACCGGGGCATCACGGTGCACGCCGACGGCACGCAAACGCTGACGATCCCGCTGATCAAGACGATACGCACGCTGGGCCGGGTTGACGTGCTCGCGACCGGCGGGCTGGTCAAGCCCGGTACGACGACCGACGTGTATTCGATCAACGCTTCCGCGGCAGCGCGGGCGAACGCGCTCGGCGGGCCCGGCAACCTCAATCAGGCGTACAGTGCGATGGTATCCGTTCCCGGCATCAACCTGCCGCAGGCGCAGCAGGGATGGTATCAGACGGTCTACATCCGAGGCGGTGACCAGGACCAGGTGGGCTGGGAGTTCGACGGCATCCCCGTCAACCGGTCCTACGACAACGCGCCGATGACATTTCTGTCCAGCCTTGGACAGCAAGAGCTGCAGGTCTACACAGGCGGCACGCTGGCGACGTCTGACGCATCCAGCATTTCGGGCTACGTCAACCAAGTCGTGACGCGAGGCTCGTATCCGGGTTATGCCGATGTGACGCTGGCGATCGGCGGCCCCACGTTCTATAACAAAGGCGCGATCGAACTTGGTGGCGGTACACCCGATCACCGGTTCAACTACTACGTCGGAACGCTGGCGGCCAACAGTAACTACCGCTACATCAACCAGCAGAACGGCGCAGGCACCGGCGGGTACTTCTATCCGTTGAGCTTGACCGGCGGGGCTGCCGGCATCTGGAGCGGGCCGGGTGCGAACTGCACGGCCGGCGCATCGTGCTTCACGGCGTCCCCGGGTCAGTCATACGCGATCGCACAGACACAAGATCGTGAGACGATCGGCAACTTCACGTTCAACCTTCCGCACGGCAACGGGTCGTCATTGTCCGACAGCGTGCAACTTCTCTATCTTACGGCTGAGATGTGGCTGTTCTACAACAGCTCGATCAACGACCAGGGCGGACCCGCGTACGTGTATGGCAATACAAACGGTGCTTCGCCCATCCCGTGGCAAGACGGCTGGATCTACTCCGGAGCCGTATTTCAGCCGCCGGTAGCAGGCTCGACCTACTACGCGTTCCCGTCGAGCCCATCGCACGGCAGCGGTTTGGGCTCGCCATGCTACCCGCAGTGCGCGACGCTTGGGACGAACGTGCGGGATTTCAACGACAACGGCGTGAGCATCGAGAAGGTGCAGTACCAACACAACATCTCGAACACTTCATACTGGCGGGTCTTCGGCTTCGGCATCTATTCCAATTGGTACATCTACGGCCCGCTCTCGTCGTTCCTGGGTTTTGGCGCGGAGATCGGCGACTACGAGAACCTCATGAGCAACTACGGTGGTTCGGCGAGCTATGCGAACCAGTTGAGCGATAAGCACTTGCTTATCGCGAGCCTCTATTACTCGTCCGGCCACTCGCAGCGCTACTCCACGACCGGCGGCTTCCCGGCTTCGACGATCTCGGGCAGCAATTCATATATCACAAACCTTGTCGACTCGGCCGGCAATTGCTACAATGCCGCCGGTGGTCCGGATGATTGCTTCGCCAACGCCAACCGCGGCCAATTCTCAACAACACCCGGTGGGGTAGGAACCGCGCCGTACCCCGCCGTAGGCGCCGCGGCAACCGCAGGCGCGGCGTGGATGGTTACGGCGAACGGCTACCACGCAAACCTGAACTCAACGCACCCGTCGTTTTCGGCGATAGGCGTCAACGACGACTGGAAGCCGAACGATAGACTGACGTTCAATATCGGCGTGCGCGTCGAGAACTATCGAGTGAGCTACCCCGACCTCAATGCCGGATACCCGGCGCGCGCGTTTTGGTTCAATGCCTACAACCGGCAGTTCTGCTTCGGTCCAGGACTCTTGAGCGCCGTGAATCGAGGCTTTACCGGCGGGGCCGCGAGCGTCCTGAATCCATGCCCAGCCGGCACGACGCCGGTGAATCTCACCGATCCGGGCGCGGGAGACTTTTCGCATACGGTCTTTCAACCGCGCTTTGGCCTCGCGTGGCAGACGAGCGCGGACGATGTCATTCGTGCTTCGGCGGGCTTGTACGCAAGGCCGGCGAGCACGCGCGAGGCGTCATGGAACACGGCCGAGCAGAACCTGCCCTTCTTGTTGGGCGCGGACTTCCTGCAGTACGGGTTTACGACTCCGGAGCATGACGTGGTCCCGGACAAATCAACGAACTACGATGCATCATGGGAGCACCACTTCCCCGGAACGCTGACATCGTTCAAACTCTCGCCGTACTATCGCAGTACGCAGGGTCAGTTGCAGCAGTTGATCGTCAACGCGCTTACCGGCCTGTTCGCGAACTTCAACGCGGGCCGTCAGATATCTGAGGGGTTCGAGTTCGCGCTCAATGCCGGAAGCTTCAATAATAACGGCTTCGCCGCTCAGTTCGCGTACACGTACACGTACAGCAAAGTGCAATATCAGAACTTTGCGAATGGGCGCAACGTGATCGACAACCTCAACACGTACGTCCAGAAATACAACTCCTTCACATCGGCATGCGCCGGCTCGATCAGCCTCCAGTGCACGGCGAACGGGGTCATGAGCGCGAACGCCGTACCGTGTTTCACCACGGGCGGCGTCCCGCACGCGGTGTGCGTTGCAGGTGACGTCACCAATCCGTACTTCGCTTTGCCGGCGCAACCGTTGTTCGATCGCAACGGCTGGTACTCGACCTACGACCTCATCCCCGTGCCGTTTGCGGCCGGCAACGGCTTCGCGACGCCGAGCACGGCGACGCTGATCCTCAACTATAAGCACGACAGATGGAGCATCACACCGAGCTTTGTGTTCAGCTCGGGCGCGAAATATGGCTCGCCTGTCGTGTGGCCGGGATACGATCCGTCCTCATGTAGCACGGGTGCCTTGGCGACCTGCAGCGCTGCCAACCCATCGGGCTTCGGCGGCAACATCATGATCCCAGACTTCTATACGAGCAAGTTCGACAATCTTGGAGACTTCAACGAGCCGAGACGCCTCACCATCAACGCGCAGATCCGGTATGAGGCGACGTCGCGTGTGTCGTACACGTTGACAATGGCGAACCTCTATGACAGATGCGACCAGCGCGGCTACGCGTGGGAGCACCAGAACACGTGCGTCTACTCGACGCTGCCGTCGAGCATTTTGCCGCCGGTCGGGAACTTCGCCAATCCTGGCGCGGCCGGTACGCCGGCTGACCTTCGCTATCCTTATGGGACGTGGCTTAACAACAATAATACCGGCTTCGTCGGCACGACGCTGCCGTTCCAGGCGGCCTTCGAGGTCAACATACGGCTCTAGCGCTTGCGGGGGCGCTCGCGCTGATAGCCGCCGCGATCGCCGTTGTCCAGAGCCTGACGATCCGCGACCTGCGTCGGCGCGTACTGCGCGCCGAGCGCCGCTTCGAAGCGCTGCAGCATATCGCGCCGGCGTTGACGAGCGCGGCATCGGAGTCAACCGCCGCGTGTTGTGCGCGCATCATCGACCGTGTCGCGGCGCTCACGCGCGCTCAATCGCTGCTGTGCTTCTATGTTGAGGGCCCGCATCTGATGCTCGGGGCGAAGTCGGCGAGCGGCTATGCCGGCTTTCTGCGCGAAGGCGAAGTCTACGACGGCGCAACGGTCGCCGATTGGGCGCGGCGCGAAGGTCATCCGGCGATCGTCGGCCCGTCGCCCGCTGGCTTGCCACGCGAACTCGGTGTGTATGACCTCAGCGCGCACGCGCGGCTGAACGCCGGGCCAGTCGCCGGCAGCCGTGATGCGGTATGGGGTCTTGCGATACCGCTGCTGCGCCCGCCAGCCGGCGGTGAACGACCCTCCGCCATCGGCGTCCTGTACGCCGATCGCCCGCATACGCAGCCGTTTTCGGAGGACGACGTCACCACGCTGTTGACGATCGCGCAGCTTGCGGGGGATGCGCTTGCTCGCGCGCTCTTCGCCGACCGAGTGAGACGCGAGCTCGCGCGCGATCCGCTTACCGGACTGCTGACGCCCGCCGGTTTTCGCAAGCGTCTGCGTGACGAGGTGGATGCCCGGCGCAACGAGGCACGTGGGCAAGCGAGCCGCGACGTCGCGCTGTTCTTTATCGACACCGACCGCTTCAAAGAATGGAACGACACGTTCGGCCATCAAAGCGGTGACGAGCTGTTGCGGCGGCTTGCGGCGCTCTTCGCGCAGATCGCGCAAGCCGCGGATGGGTTTGCAGGACGCAACGGCGGCGACGAATTCTGCATCGCGCTGCTCGATCGCAGCAAGGATGCGTCGATCGAGCTGGCACGCGACTTGTGCACCCGCATCGCCCGCGAGGATTTTCGAGAGCTCACGCAGCGCACCGACGCTTTAGGCGTTCGCATCACGGTAAGTATCGGCGTGGCGCATTATCCTATGGACGTCGCGCCCGACGAACGTCAGCCCACCGAGCGTCTGCTCGAGGCGGCCGACCGACGGATGTACGAGGCCAAACACGCCGGGCGCAACCAGGTGGCATACTCGCGCGCGCGATTGCGCGCGTAACTTGGCGCAATTGTCGCGCGCGCGAGTTGCGGGACCGCGGTGCCGGCTAATTGCACGGCAGCGCGCGATCCGATGCTGGCGGCTCACCTTCGATGAGCTCGCCGAGGCCGACGAGCATGCGGCCGAGCGCCTTGCGCCAGCGCGCCGGGCGTCGCTTGCGACCGCGAAGCGCGGCGCCGAGCCGGTGACGCATGATCTCGTCACGAACCTCGTCCTGCTGACGGCGCACCGCCTGCATCCATAACCGATCGTTCATGCTATCACCTCCTCTGTAGCGTATCCGATCTTCGCTCCGCGTTCTATCCGAAAAAGAGAGCGAGACCTCCGCGGTCGGCGGAGGTCTCGCTGCAGCAATAGATCGGGGCTGCGGCCCCCAATCACGTGCCTACGGCCAATCCTCCGCCAGTACAAGAATTCGTGTTCTCGATGACGCGCACGGCAACGCACAGCAGCGCGAGCCCGTTGCGGGTCGCAGCTTGAGCGAGCGGCGTCATCATCAAGTTCAAAAAAGTCCGACCTCCGTGTGCGTTGACGAAATGCCGATGCGCGGCAGGCCGTCATCGTACCACGCGGATTGCGAGGTTGTCAAATCACGCTCGAAGAAGCCGCGCGAGGGATAATCAAATCTTGATGTTGCCACGCTTCCTCTTCTGGTTCGCGGCTGCCGCTCTCGTGCTGCGAGTGAGCGCTGCTTTCGCGGTTGAGAAATCGGCGTATGGCAGTCTCAAGTGGCGCTCGATCGGCCCTGCTTTCTCCGGCGGTCGCGCGACGAGCGTGGCGGGTACCGACGCCGACCCGTACCTGTATTTTGCGGGCGCTGCCGGAGGCGGCATCTGGCGATCGCATGACGCCGGCGCTTCGTGGAAGGCGGTCTACGAATCGCTGCCCGTCAATGCGATTGGCGCAGTTGCCATCGCTCCTTCGAACAAGAACGTCATCTGGGTCGGAACGGGCGAAGCGAACCCGCGCAACACGGTCTCGTGGGGCGACGGCGTTTGGGTTTCGACCGACGGCGGCGAGAAGTGGCAACATCGCGGGCTTGACGCCACATCACAGATCTCGCGCATCCTCGTTGATCCTCGCAATCCCAACACCGTGCTGGTTGGCGCGCTCGGCGATCCGTGGAAGGGCAGTGAGGAGCGCGGCGTTTACCGCACGACCGACGGCGGCAAGACATGGACCAAGACGCTCTACGTCGGCGCGCGCAGCGGCGCATCGGACCTCGCGTGGGATCCGTATCACCCGCGCGTCGTGTTCGCCGGCATCTGGCAGTTCAGCAGATTTCCGTGGAGCCTCGAAAGCGGCGGTGCCGACGGCGGACTCTATCGTTCGATGGATGGCGGCGCGACGTGGACCAAACTAGGCGGCAACGGCCTGCCGAACGGCTTGACCGGACGAATCGGCATCGCCGTCGCACCGCACCACTCAAATCGCGTCTATGCGCTCATCCAGTCGAAGGAAGGCGTGCTCTGGCGTTCTGATGACGGCGGCAACACCTGGCGGTTCATGTCAAACAACACCGTGCTCAACCAGCGGCCGTTCTACTTCAGTAGGCTAGCCGTCGATCCGGTCAATCCGAATCACGTGATCTTCTTGTCGGAATGGCTCATGGAGAGCAAAGATGGAGGCCGCACGTACAAGCACATCGGCAAGGGCGTCCACGTCGATCACCACGACGTGTGGTGGTCGTCGAACGGCAAGCGTCTGATTGAAGCCAACGACGGCGGCGTGGTGACGTCGTTCGACGGCGGCGAGGATTGGAATTACCCAGGCAACATGCCGATCGGTCAAGTCTACAAGATCGGCTACGACCTGCGCGTGCCCTACGACGTATGCGGCGGCCTTCAGGACAACACCACCTTGTGCGGTCCGACTGACAGCAATGATGCCGAAGGCATTCTTAATCGCGATTGGATTGCGATCAACGGCGGCGATGGTCAGTTCGTCTGGCCTGACCCGCTCGATCCTCGATTGATATGGAATGACACCGAAAACGGGGGGCTCGGCATCTTCGATACGCGTTCTCAGCAAAACGTCGATGTGTCGCCCTATCCGCGCGACACCAATGGCATCGCACTGGTGGGCATTCCGTACCGCTGGAACTGGACCACGCCGTTCGCGTTCTCGCCGCAGGATCCGCACGTCGTCTACGTCGGCGCAAACGTCGTGTTCAAAACCATAGACCGTGGCCGGCATTGGACCGCGATCAGTCCGGATCTCACGCTGAACGAACCCGAGCACCAGCAGCGGTCCGGCGGCCCGGTCAACCCGGATGTCTCAGGAGCGGAGTTCTTCAACACGATCTCCGACGTGGCGCCGTCAGCGGCGCAACCTGGCCTGATCTGGGTCGGCACGGACGACGGGATAGTCCACATCAGCGGCGACGGCGGAGCCAACTGGCGAAACGTCTCGATTCCTGACATTGGGCCCTATGGTTACATCGAGTCGATCGATCCGTCGGTCCACGCCGGCGCGACCGCGTTCGTCGCCATCACGCGCCACCAAATGGGCGACCGCCGCCCGTACGCGTTCGTGACCGACGATTACGGCGCGCATTGGCGTTCGATCGCGGCCAATCTGCCGGCAGATCAGCCCGTGCGTTGCCTGCGCCAAGATCCGCGCAACCCAAATGTCCTGTACGCCGGCCTCGAACAAAGCATCTGGATCTCATTCGATCGCGGCCAATCTTGGCAATCGCTGCAACTCAATCTCCCGACCGCATCGGTGCGCGATATCAGAGTTCACCCGCGCGCGAACGATCTGATCATCGGAACGCATGGCCGGTCGATGTTCGTGCTCGACGATCTCACCCCGCTGCAGCAGCTCGGCACGGCGAAGCAAGCCGTCGCGTTCTTGTTCCAGCCACGCACGGCGTACCGTTTTTGGCAATGGGACCGCGAAGACACGCAAGACAACCTTGCCCCGGCGAACACGTTTGCCGGCGACGTTCCTGATCTCGGAGTGCTCATCAACTACTATCTCGCCAAGGCTGCGTCGGCGCGTCCAACGCTCGATGTGCTCGATGCGCATGGAAAATTGGTTCGCCGCCTTTCCGGAACGCACGTCGTCAGTGACAAGACCGAGTATTACCTGACGAACAAGGCGGGCGTCAATCGCATCGTTTGGAACCTCACCGAGACGGGTCCGGTCAAGCGTTTGAGCGCGCCGCGCGACTTTCAAGGCTCGGACGACGGTGCTGGGGTCGTGCCCGGGCGCTACACGATCGTGCTGCACGTCAGCAAGCAAGCATACACACATGACGTCGAGGTGTTGCCCGATCCACGTGCGCCATGGACGCACTCGGACTACGTCGAGCGGCACGACTTTGAGGCGGCGCTGAACGGCCAGCTTTCTCAAATCGATACCGCGCTCAACAACCTCGACGCGCTCAAGCGGCGCGTGGCCAAGAGCCTCAAGCCGTTGCGGCAAGCCAGCCCCACCTCGGCTGTTGTCGTGCGCGGCGACGCTCTGCTCGCCAAAGAGGCAGAGCTCGAAAACGAGATGACGTCAAATCCGCGCAGCGATGAGGACAGCTTCCTCTATGCCGACAAGGTGCGCGAACGCATCGTCGTGCTCCTCGGCAACCTCAGCGAATCGCAGCAGCCGCCGTTCGCGTCGCATCGGCAGCAAGCGGACGAGATCAAGGTCGACGTGGATCGCGTGCTCGCCGCGTATCAGAAGTTCATGCGCGAAGACGTCGCAGCGTTCGACGCGTCGCTCAAGGCGGCTGGTCTGCACTAGCCCCCATCGCCGAACGCTTTGAGGATCACGCGTTTTGGGCGCTGGCCATCGAACTCGCCGTAGTGCAATCGCTCCCACGGCCCCAGGTCGAGTTTGCCGCTTGTCACGGGCACGATGACTTGCTGGCCGAGCAGCATGCGCTTGAGGTGCGCGTCCGCGTTGTCTTCTCCGGTGCGATGATGCTCGTAGTCGGGTTTCGCCGGAGCAAGTTCTTCGAGCCAGCGCATGATGTCGGCCCATAGGCTCGGCTCGTGATCGTTCACGAACACGCTCGCGGTGATGTGCATCGCGCTCACGAGGACGAAACCGTCGGCGAGTTTCGCGCGCGCGCGAACGCGTTCGACCTCCTCTGTGATGTCGATGATCTCGCGACGGCGCTTCGTGTTGAACGTCAGATACTCGGTGTGCATGACCATAACGGCGCTCCCCCGAACGACAGCGACTCATGGCGCCTTTTCCGCCGAATATCGAACACCTGGTCAACGCGTTGTATTCGCCCGACCGCCAGGCGCTCGGACTCGAGGTCGCGACCATCGGCCGGCAGCTGTATTGGATCGGCGCCGCGCTGCAACTCGCGATCCTCATAGCGCTCGCCTACTCCGGAGGAACCGTACGCGTGCGTGATTGGCTTGCGACACGCTTGCGAGCGCGTTTCGTTGTCGTTTTCGCGCTCGTCGCGCTCGTCGTCGTCGTCGCCGCCGTGCTCATGCTGCCGTTCACCTGGTACGACAGTTACGTCATCTTGCATCGCTACGGGCTCAGCCGCGAGTCGCCCGCGTTGTGGTTTCACGACTGGGCGGTGGCGCTCGGCCTTGGAGCGGTCATCACGGCGCTCGCAGCCACATTCTATTATTGGATCGTGCGGCGCTTCGAGCGAACGTGGCCGATCATCGCTGCAATTGTTGCAGCGCCTGTGGTGCTCATCTCCACCGTCATCTTGCCGGTCGTCGTCGAGCCGCTGTTCAACGAGTACAAAGCGTTGCCGCCGTCGGCGCTCACGAAGTCGATTCTGGCGCTCGCCGCCCAACACGGCGTCAGAGCCGACGCGGTCTACGAGTTCGACCTCAGCAAGCAATCCACGGCTTCAAACGCGTTCGTATCGGGGCTCGGACGCACAGAGCGCATTGCGCTCTCGGACAATCTGTTGACGAGCTTCAAGCCCGACGAGGCGCTGTACGTCACCGCGCACGAGCTCGGCCACTACGTGCACCGCGACCTCTGGCGTGGAGCGCTCTACGGCTGGCTTGGCGCGTTGGTTACGATCGCGTTCGTCTGGCTCGTCAGCCGCGCGACTGCGAGGCGTGCGCGAACGCCGGCCTTCGCGCTCGATGATCTGGCCGGCGTGCCGCTGCTGCTCGCGCTGCTGCTGCTGGTCGGCATCGTCACCGCGCCGGCTGCGAACGCGATCTCCCGCGGCATCGAGCACAACGCGGACGTCTTCGCAGCTGAGAACACGCAGCTCGGCACGGCAGGCGTGCGGGCGTTTGCCCGCCTGGGATCGCAAGCGCTTTCGCCGTTGCACGCGCCTCCGCTCGTCGTGTGGTACTTCTATACGCATCCGCCGCTCGACGAGCGCATCATGTACGCCGCGCGGCAAGCGGGACTCGTCCGGTAGGGAGAGGCCGCGTCCGGAACTAACGTTGGGGCCTCGCCGGCTTGCGATAAGCGCTGCCGGCTGTTGCCATCGGAGGTTCAAGCACCGTGCACACCGCAAGAGATTGGCATCATCGCTTCTTCGCATTCCTGAGCGGCATCGCCGCCGCGAGCATTCTGACTCTCGTGGGCGCGGCCGCGATCGCGCCGCCCGCGGCGGCTGACGACAACGTCATCACGTTCGGCGCAGCGCTCTCCACCACCGGACGCGATTCGCGCGAAGGCGCGCTCACCAAAGAAGGCTATGACTTCTGGAAGGAATACGTCAATTCGCAAGGCGGCATCAAAGTCGGCGGCAAGCTCTACAAGGTCGACATCAAGTATTACGACGACGGCAGCGACGCGGCGACATCTGCCAAGCTCGTCGAGCGCTTGATCACGCAGGACAACGTCAAATTCATTCTCGCACCGTACGGATCGTCGGCCACCTTCGCGGCCAGCGCGATCGCCGAAAAATATCAAGTGCCGATGGTCGATCCCAACGGCGCCGCCGAAGCGATCTTCAGTCGCGGCTTTCACTACACGTTCGCCATCCTGAGCCCGGCGAAGAAATATCTGCAGGGCATCCTCGAACTTTCGATGACCTTGAAACCGCGGCCGACGACCGTTGCCGTGCTCGCCGCCAACGACAAGTTCTCGCTCGAAGTCGCCGAGGGCATCCGTGATTTCGTCACCAAGAACGGATTTACGGAAGTGTTCTACTCCGAGTACCCGCCGGATACCAAAGACGTCGCCACGCTGCTGACCCAAGTGAAGGCGAAGAACCCCGATATCATCCTCAGCTCGGGCCACTTGCAAGACTCGCTGCTTATCATGCGCGCAGCCAAGGACCAGAGCGTGACATCGAAGATCATCGGATTCTCGGTGGGCCCGTCGACGCCCGACTTCATCACGAGTCTCGGGCCTGACGCCAACGGCGTCATGGGCGGCGCGCAGTGGACGACGACATTGAACTACATCGATCCGCTCTTCGGCAACGCGGAGCGTTATGCGAAACTCTTCGAATTGAAATACCATCACATTCCCGATTACCATAACGCCGAGTCGACCGCAGCGCCTGAGACGTTCCAGTTCGCGATGGAGAAAGCAGGCAGCCTCGATCCGGCTAAAGTGCGCGATGCGCTGGCCGCGCTCGACGTCGAGACGTTCTACGGACGGATCAAGTTTGACAGCCGCGGCGTCAACATCTACAAACCCATGGCGGTCGAGCAGATCCAGAACGGCACGCACATGACGGTGTGGCCGACCGACGCGGCCAACGCGAGCGCCGTGTATCCGCTGAAGGCCTGGGGACAGCGCTAACGCTCTATCTCCAGGTCCTGGTCAACGGGCTGCTCGCGGGCGGCATCTATGCCGCCGCGGCGCTCGGGTTCTCGCTCGTCTGGGGCATCATGAACGTGATCAACATCGCGCATGGTGCCTTCATCATGCTGGGCGCGTACACGTCGTACTGGCTGTTCGTCGGGCCGATGCACCTCGACCCCTTCCTCTCGATCCCGCTCGCCATGGCGGTGTTGTTCGTGCTCGCGTACTTGACGCAGCGCCTGCTCGTGAATCAGGTCGTCCGAGCACCGCTGCTCACGACGTTCCTGCTCACCTTCGCGCTCTCGATCTTCATCGCAAATCTCGCGCAAGTCTTCTGGTTGTCTGACATCCGCTCGGTGACGACATCATATTCGGGTTCGAGCTTTGCGCTCGGCCCGATCACCGTGCCATGGATCAAGTTCTGGACGCTCGTGATCGCGGCGCTACTCACCCTCGCGCTGCAGACGTTCATGACGCGCACGAAGCTCGGGCGTGCGATACGGGCGACGAGCATGGACATCGACGCAGCGCGCCTTGCGGGCGTCGACGTGGCGCGCATCTACGCGTTGACGTTTGGCATCAGCGGCGCGCTCGCCGGCGCGGCCGGTTCGCTGGTGAGCGTCTCGTACGCGATCACGCCGACGATGGGAGACTCGTTCGTGGTGCGCGCCTTCGTCGTGGCCGTGCTCGGCGGACTGGGCAACGTCACCGGTGCGCTTGTCGGAGGACTCGTGTACGGCGTCATCGAGTCGTTCGGCGCCTTGCTCGGCGAGGGATACAAAGACGTCGTCGCGCTGGTCGTCCTGCTGCTCGTAATCCTCTTCCGGCCGTACGGCCTGGTCGGCAAGGCGACGGCGTAGTGGCTGCCCGGCGCCGCATCACATACACCGTCCTCGCGTTGCTGGCGCTCGCCGCGCTCTTGCCGCCGCACCTCAATGGCTACTGGGTGCACGTGCTCACGCTCTTCTTCATGATGGCGAGTTTGGCGCAGGCGTGGAACCTGATCGGCGGCTACACGGGCTACGCGAGCTTCGGCAATGTGGCGTTCTTCGGTACCGGAGCGTATACGTGCGCATACATGATGACCGAAATGCATTGGCCGTTCTGGGGAGCGTTCGTCACGGCCATCGCAGCCGCTGGGCTCTTCGCAACCGTTCTGGGTACCCCGATCTTGCGCTTGCGCGGTCACTATTTCGCGATTGCGACGCTCAGCCTCGCGATAGGGACGCAAGCGCTCGTGCAGCAGTTGCCGCCGCTCGGCAAAGGCAGCGGCATGACGCTGCCGATCAACAGCAATTTTCATTTCTTCTATTGGGTCATGCTGGTGATCTTGATCGCGAGCATCGTCGTCACCATGTTCATCGCGCGCTCACGCTTCGGCTACGCGCTGTCCGCTATTCGCGAAAACGAGGAAGCGGCGGCGGTGCTGGGCATCAATGCCGCGGTCGCCAAAGTCGCTGCGTGGACGGTTTCGGCGGGCATCACCGCCGCGGCCGGCGCGACCTTCGCTTACTGGTCGAGCTTCATCGACCCGCCGACCGTTTTCGATCTCAACTTCAACATACTCATGATCATCATGGCGATGCTCGGCGGCGCCGCGTCGGTGGCCGGTCCTACGATCGGCTCGTTCGTCATCAGTGCGATCGGCGAAGCGCTGGGAGCGCAATCGGTCTCGCCCTGGCACGCCGTCGTGCTGGGCGCCATCATCGTGGTGATCGTCATTTTGCTGCCGCGCGGCATCATGCCGTATCTTGCGGGCGGCCCATCGGCCTGGAATCTCCAGATGCTGCGCCGCCAATTGCGCGCGAGCCGCGTATGAGCGCGGTCGCTGTCGCAGCGGGGCCCGCGCTGGCGGCGCGCGACATCGTCGTGCGTTTCGGCGGTCTCGTCGCGCTCGGCGGCGTGAGCCTTGAAGTCGCGCCCGGCGAGATCTTGGGCCTCATCGGTCCCAACGGCGCCGGTAAGACGACGCTGCTCTCCGTCATGTCCGGCACGCTGCGGCCCAATGCCGGTGCCGTGCTGGTCGGCGGTCGCGACCTGACGCACATACCAGCGTACGAAATCACTCGACTCGGTGTGGCGAGGACGTTTCAGGTCGTCAAACCGTTCGCGAATCTCTCAGTCCGGGAGAACGCGGCCGTCGGCGCGCTCTTCGGCCGGCATGGCCTGCGCCGTTCCTTTTCGGCCGCGTTCGATGCTGCCGACGCCGTCCTCGAACGCAGCGGATTGGCGGCGTTCGCGGATCGGCCGGCATCCGACCTCACGCTCGCCGACCGCAAACGTCTCGAAATCGCCAAAGCGCTCGCGACCGACCCCGAGATCCTCTTGCTCGATGAAGTGATGGCGGGGTTGACGCCGGCGGAAGTCGACCAGGCGATGAACCTCTTGCGCAGCGTCAACGCCAGCGGCGTGACGCTGATCGTCGTCGAGCACGTCATGAAGGCGATCATGGGCGTTTCACAGCGCGTCGTCGTGCTCGATCAGGGCAAGCTGATCGCGGAGGGCAGACCGGCGGATGTGGTGGCGAATCCGCTGGTGATCGAAGCGTATCTCGGCAAGCGCTATCGCGGAGGCACGCGCGGTGCTTAAGATCGCCGGGCTTGATGCGGGGTACGATGAAGCGCAAGTGCTGTGGGATCTCGCGCTTGAGGTCAAGACCGGCGAGATCGTCGCGCTCGTCGGTGCGAACGGCGCCGGCAAGAGCACGCTCTTGGCGGTGATTTCAGGACTGCTCGCACCGCAGCGCGGCTCGATTCAATTCGATGGCAGCGAAATCGGCGGGTGGCGCGCCGATCGAATCGTGGCGGCGGGCATCAGCCACGTGCCGCAGGGCCGGCGGCTTTTCGGCGGCTTGACGGTCACTGAAAATCTGCTCATGGGAGCATTCTCGCGCTCCAACGGCAAGACCAGCGGCGAGCTCGATCGGATCTTCAGCCTCTTTCCGCATCTGCGCGAGCGCGCCGATCAGCGCGCCGGCACGCTATCCGGAGGGGAGCAGCAGATGTGCGCGATCGGGCGCGCGCTCATGGCGCGCCCAAGACTTTTGCTCGTGGACGAACTTTCGTTGGGTTTGGCGCCGATCGTCGTTGAGCAATTGATCGGCGTGGTGGAGATGCTGCGGCGCGAGGGCATGACGATTTTGCTCGTCGAGCAGGACGTACAAGTCGCGCTCGAGACCGCTGACAGAGGTTACGTCATCGAAAACGGACGGGTGACGCTGCACGGCCCCGCGCGCGACGTGCTTGCAAACCCCCACGTGAAGACGGCGTATCTGGGATTGTAAAGCAGAAGCCGCCGGCCCAGCGAGTGAGTAGTGCCTGCGCGTGAATTGCGCGCGCTCGAGCGAGCGGGTGGTGCCGAAAGCCGAACCCTCTAAGGCAGCGAGAGCAGCCGAAGGAGCGGCGAAAACTGAATTTCCCGATGATTCCGCCGCGCGGTGAGGCGCAGGCACTACCCGCCCGCGAGAGCCTGCGACGGGACATGGCCCTGTAGCCGCCAGCCTTGACGGGTTTCCGCCAGGGTGCTAGGCTATTTCCACAAAGCAAAAACTACCCCGGAGACTTGTGAATGACCCTTTCCGGCCAGGGGGACGAAACCACCCGCCGCGAGCGGTCGGGAGTGCAGTCAGTCGAGCGCACGCTCGACATCCTCGAATCGCTCGTCGATTTCGGCTCCGAGGTGGGCCTGGTTGAGATCAGTCAAGCGGTGACGCTGCCGCTCGCGACCGTCCACCGGCTGCTCAGCACCCTGATCCGCCGCGGCTACGTAAAGCAGAACCGGCAGAACCGCAAGTACGCGCTTGGTTTTCGCGCTCTGCAAATGGGCAACGACCTGCGCCAGCGCTTCAGCTTGCGCTTGGAAGCGCGCCCATTTCTCCACCGGCTGATGGAACGAACCGGCGAAAGCGCCAACTTGGCCGTGCTCGACGACGGCGAAGTCGTGTACATCGATCAGGCGCAATCGTCCAAGATCTTACGCATGTTCACGCAGCTCGGCAACCGCGTTCCCGCGCATTCGACGGGCAGCGGCAAGGTGATGTTGGCGTTCGCTCCACCCGAAACGGCAGACGGCGTGCTGCGCCGCTACGGCATGCCCTCGCGCACGCCGAACACCATCACCGACTCGACGCGAATGCGCGAGGAACTGAATCGCATACGCGCGCAGGGTTTCGCCGTCGACGATGAGGAGCACGAAGAGGGCGTGCGCTGCCTTGCGGTGGCGGTGCGCGACGGCTCGGGTCAAGTCGTGGCATCGTTGAGCGTTTCGGGCCCCGCGACCAGGCTGAACGACGCGCAAGTGATCGCGTTTACTCCCGAGATACTCGAGTGCGGCATGCAGCTGTCCGCTCGCCTCGGCTACGCGGCAGAGCCGGTCGCGGCTCATTAGACGCTTGGGAGAAGTTTTGTTCGACGACGTACGGCACGCGCAACGCACGGATACACCCGGCCCGAGCAAACCCGACATCGAAGAACTTATCGCCGACCTCGTCGACCTGCTCGTGGCCGAGCCGCTGGCGACGCTCACACCTCACAGCGCAGCACAGCGGTTGAGTTCGTCTGAAACGCAAGCCGCGCGGGCACTCGAGATGCTCGCCCGTCTGCGAATCCTTGAGGCTCATACTGGTCCGAACGGCGTGAGTTCCTATCAATTCCGGCCGGCAGACAGTTTTCTCGACGTGCTCGAGCGTCTGACCCGCTACTACTCCCAGCAGCTCGAGTCCGTCGCCATCTTGCCCGAGCGCGCGATGCTCCAAAGCGGCGAGATCTCGAGCGAGATCGCGACCGTGCGCGCCCTCCGCGCGCGCGTGGCAAACCTGGAGGCGGCCAATACGCTGCTGCAGCGCAAGAACGTCGAGCTGTCCTTCCTTTATAATACCAGCGCGCTGCTCGCCAGCTCGATCGAACCAATGACGCTGGCGCAAACCGTGCTCGACGCCATCGCGTCGGCCTCGCACTCTCGCGCGCGCGCGTACTTCGTGGCGCTGGCCGAGCAGGGCATGCTCAGTTTCCAGGGCGGCGTGAACGTCGACAAGCGCGCGGCCGAGGCGTTTCTCACCCGGCACGCCGCGCTCATCGATTCGTGCATTGAAAAGGGGACGCTGCTGTCCATGCCGCGCGACAGCAGAGTCGGCCGGACGTCCGAAACCCCGTTCGTCGTATTGCCGCTGACCAGCGGCCCAGGCGGCCGCGGTCAAGGCTGCATCGCCATCACCGACATCGCGGAGGACGGGTTGAGCAGCGACGACCTCCGAGCGCTCATGCAGCTGGCGGAGATGGCGGGGCGCAGTCTGGACAACGCTGCGATCTTCACCCAGAGCGTTTCGATCGGCGCAACGGACGAGCTGACCGGTGCGCACAACCGCCGCTACTTGTTCCGGAGGCTGGCGGAAGAAATCACGCGTTCGCGCCAGAGCGGGGGCGCGCTAGCGGTCTTCATCTTCGACATCGACCGCTTCAAGCGGGTCAACGACGCGTTCGGCCACCCTGAAGGCGACCGGCTGCTCAAAGAGATCAGCAGAATAGCGATGCGCGCGGTGCGTGACGGTGATCTCGTGGCGCGCCTCGGCGGCGAGGAGTTCGCCGTCATCCTTCCGGCCACGAATGCGAAAGACGCGCTGGCGATCGCCGAGCGCGTGCGCCGAGCGGTCGAGCGGTTGGTCTACGTCTCACAGTCGGGCGTGCAAGTGCGCACCACCATCTCGTGCGGCGTTGCCGTGCTCGACGACGCGATGCAAGCGCCCTCACAACTGCTTGCGGCGGCTGACGCGCGTCTGCTCGAGGCAAAGCGGGCCGGCCGGAACCAATCGATCGTCGCTTCTGCCTGATGCCGATTTCGGTGAGGCCAGCGCGTCTCGACGACCGCGCGTTCATCGATGAACTAGGTGTGGCGAGTGCGGCGGAAACGGTTTCTCCGTTACGCGTCGTGCCGCACCACGTCGCAGCGGAAGGCTTCCGCAAGCTGTTCGAATACTGCGAGACGCGCTCGCGCGCCGTGCTCGTCGCAGAGCGCGACGGACAGCGCGCCGGCTTTGCCATCCTGCTCTTCGACGTCGTCGATGAAGTCAGCCAGCGCACGCAGGCGTTCGTCGCCTACATGGCGGTGGCGCCGCCGCACCGGCGGCGCGGCGTCGCCATGGCGTTGTTGGCCGCGGCCGAAGAAGAGGCGCGCCGCGTCGGGCTGTCGCACTTGACGCTCATGGTCACCGAAGCGGCAACCCCGGCGCGCAGCTTGTACGCAAAAGCGGGTTTCTTCGACGAGCGCGTGCAGATGACCAAGGCGATCGCGAGGGCGGCGCGGTGATCGGAACGCAAACAGGACAACCGGCGACGCCGCCGGCCGCAACGCAGGCAAGCGCGCCGCCCGGCACGGTGCCGGGCGCGATCAATTGGCGTGCCGCCGGCCGGACGGCCATCATCACCGCGCTCCTCATCTTCACGCTGTACGTCATGACCCTGATCCCGAAGACGATCGAGGTGTTCGTCATCGCGACGCTGGTCGCGTATGGCTTGAACCCGATCGTGCGGAGCTTGACCCGGCGCATGCCGCGTGCCTGGGCGATCATTGTCGTCTACGCCTTGCTCATCGTTGCAGCATTGGCGCTCTTCCTGATCTTGGTGCCCGCTGTGCTCGAGCAGTCTCAGCGGATTTTCGACAACACTCCCGTGTACGTCGAGAACACCCGGACGTTCTTGGCCCACGCTGAAGCGTGGCTCAAGGCGCACCTCGGGCCGTTGTTCGCGACTGGTCAGATCTCGCAAATGGAGACGACCGTGGTGGACAAACTGTCTACCGGCGTTGAAGGCCTGATCGGTTCGGCAAGCGTGATCGTCGTCGGCATTGCCAACGGCGTCGTCGTCGCGATTTTCGGCGTGATCCTGTCGTACTTTTTCCTCGCCAACAGCGCCGCGATCCGGACTTCGTTCTATAGCTTTTTCCCGCAGGGCGCACAAGAGCAAGCCCGCCTTTTCTCGCGCGAGGTCGGGCGCGTCGTCGGCGGCTTCATCGTGGGGCAGACCTCGTTGTGCGCGATCTGTTTCATTTTGACGTACGTCTTGTTGGTAATCTTCAAGTCCGAGTATCCGTTGCTGCTCGCGGCGCTCGCCGGCGTGTGTTATGCAATTCCGTACATCGGCGTGTTCATCGCTGCCATAGCAGCATTCTTGCTCGGCTCGCTCACGTCGTGGCAGCTCGCCGTGGAGGCCACCCTGATCATCATCGTCACAAGCAAAATCACCGATTTCCTCGTGCCGAAAGTGATGGGCGAAACCGTTGGCGTCTCCCCGATGGCGATCATCGTCGCGGTGTTCGCGGGCGGCGAGCTCTTCGGACTATGGGGCGTGATCCTGGCGATTCCAGCCGCCGCCGTGTTCAAGGTGATCTGGATGCTCTGGCTGCACCCGTGGTTGACGGGCAAGCCGTTCAAGGACGAACTCCCCGAGCCCGCTGCCGCAGCGGCGCAAGCTCCCGAGCCCCAAACGCACGCGGCGCAGTAGCCGCTACATTTGATCCGGCGCCGACACGCCGAGCAACCCGAGCGCCGACGAAAGCACCGTTTTCGCCGCGAGGCAGAGCGAAAGCCGCGCGCTTGAGAGCGCGTCGTCATCGCCGAGCACGGTGCACTGCGTGTAAAAACTGTGAAAGTCGGTCGCAAGATCGCGGGCGTACTCGGCCACGCGATGCGGCGCACGCGCGCGCGCGGCGTCGGCGACCGTACGACCGAAATCCGCCAGTCGCCGGACGACGGCGACTTCAGCCTGCGCGCCAAGACGCTCGAGATCGAGCCCCTTCGCTGCGCGCTCGAGCAGCGCGGCGCGGCCGGTCTCTCGCGCGTGACGCAGGATCGAGGCGATGCGCGCGTGGCCGTATTGAACGTAGTAGACTGGATTGTCCGCCGAGTGCTCGACGGCGAGCGCGAGGTCGAACACGAGCTGCGATTCCGGTGCGCGCATGACGAAGAAGAAACGCGCGGCGTCCCGGCCGACTTCATCGACGACCTCGCGCAACGTGACGATGTTGCCGGCGCGTTTGCTCATCGCAACGCTCTCTGCGCCGCGCTTGAGCGTGACCTGTTGCGCGATGAGCACTTCGAGCATGCCGGGATGGCCGAGCGCGGCGGCGATGGCCTTGATGCGCGCGACATACCCGTGGTGGTCCGGACCGAAGATGTCGACGAGGTAGCGATACCCGCGCTCGAACTTGTCGCGATGGTATGCGGCGTCCGGCGCGACGTACGTCGGGCGGCCGTCGCTGCGGCGCAGCACGCGGTCTTTGTCGTCGCCGAAGGCGCTCGAACGCAGCCACACCGCGCCGTCCTGTTCGTATGCCGCATCATGGGCGAGCAGCCACGCGACCACATCATCGACCTTGCCGGCGTCGTGCAGCTCGGATTCGTAAAACCAGCGGTCGAACGTCACGCCGAATTCAGCGAGGTCCTCGCGCTGCGCCTCGACGATCGTATCGCGGCCAAAACGCGCGAGCTCGCGGCGGCGAAGCGCGGGATCGGCAGTAAGCCAGCGGTCTCCGTCGCGCGCACGCAGGCGCTGCGCGATCTCGATGAGGTAGTCGCCCTGATAGCCGTCGTCGGGCAGCGGCGTCGGAACGCCGCACAGCGTGGCGTAGCGCGCGTACAGCGAGTCTGCCAGCAAGTCGAGTTGCGCGCCGTGATCGTTGACGTAGGTCTCGGTCGACACGGATGCGCCTGCGAAGCGGAACATGGCGGCAAGCGCCGCGCCGAGAGAACTCGATCGGCCCTGCACGACGTTGAGCGGCCCAGTCGGATTCGCGGAGACGAACTCGATGAGTACGGGACCGAGCTGCGCCAACGCGTCCGAACGTCCGAAGTCAGCGCCCCGCTCGAGCGCTTCGCGCACGACGTCGGCCCAAAAGGATGGCGCCATCCGTAGATTGATGAAACCCGGCGGCTTGACTTCCAGCGAACCGACGCGATCCATGCGCGCGACGCCATCTCCCGCGATTCTGTTGGCGATGTCGAGCGGCGAGCGCTTCCATTGTTTCGCGACCGCCATTGCCGCCGCAGTCGCGAAGTCGCCGTGTGATGGATCGCGCGACGGCGCGAGTGCGACCTCCGACAGATCGCCCGCGGAAATCCCAAGCTCGCGCGCCGCCGATTCGAAGCGCGCGCGCAGCTCAGCGTCTAGCGCCGCGAGCGATTTGGCGTAGCGCGTTGCCGATTTCATGTGGTGACGCGTTCTTTGAACGCGCAATCAGACGCGCCCTCTAGCGGTGATACGGCTCGCCGCGGTTGATCTTGGCGGCGCGGAAGAGCTGCTCGAGCGCGATGAGCCGCGACATCTCGTGCAAGAACGTTAGGGGAGAGAGCGACCAGCGGAAATCTGCCCGCGCCAGGCAGGTCTCGTCGAGACCGTCTGCGCCGCCGAAGAGCAGCGTCAACCGGCGCGTGCCGATCGTCTGGAGGAGATGAAGCTTGCGCGCAAGGTCGCGCGATGACAGCATCGCGCCTTCGCGATCGAGCGCCCACACGGCGCTGCCGGATTCGATTCGGGCAAGCAACAGGCGCGCTTCGGTGGCTTTGGTTCCGGCCTTGACCTCTGCGAATGTGACCGGCACGTAGCGTTTCAGCTTCTCTTGATAGAACGCGCAACCGTCGCGGAGGTATCGTTCGCGCAGCTTGTCGACCGCGAGGATCGTGACTTTCACGGACGCGCGTTCGCCGCGGTGCCGGCCCGCACCGCCACGTACGCACCGCCGGGACTGCGTTCGACGACGCCTTGCAATTCCAGCAGCATGAGCTGCGCGGCGATCTCGGACGCGCCGGCACCAGTACTGGCTGCGAGCTCGTCGACCGTCCTCTCCTGCGACAGCATCGCAACCAGCCGCCGGCCGATATCGCCCGATGTAGTGCCGGTCTCTTGAGACCGGCCGCCTTCGAATGTAGTCCCGGCCTCTTGAGGCCGGGCGAGCGTATACTCCCATCGCATCATGGCAGCGACATCTGCCGCCGACGTCACGAGCGGCACGCCGTCGGCGATGAGCGCATTGGTGCCTTTGCTGGTCGGCCGGCCGACATCGCCAGGGATCGCAAAGACCGAGCGGCCGAGTTCGTCAGCCAGCCGGGCGGTGATCAGCGCGCCGCTGCGCGTGCTCGCTTCTACGACGACCGTCGTGTGCGCGAGCGCGGCGACGATCCGGTTGCGCAGCGGGAATTGAAAGGCCCGCGCGCTCTGCGCTGGCGGGAATTCCGAAAGCACGGCGCCGCCGCGTGCGACGATCTCATCGACCAGCAGCGCGTGATATGGCGGATAGAGCGCGCTGACACCCGAGCCGAGCACCGCAACCGTTGGGACGCCCGCGTCGACCGCCCCGCGATGCGCTGCCGCGTCGATACCGCGTGCAAGCCCGGAGACGACCGTGGCGCCGAACGCGGCGAACTCCATCGCCATCGCAGCCGCGACGCTGCGGCCGTACGCAGTGGCTGCGCGGCTCCCGACGATGGCCACGCAGCGCTGCGCGAGACAGTCGAGTCCGCCGCGCACGTACAGCGCCAACGGCTGATCGCATAGATCGGCGAGCGTGGCTGGATAGTCATCATCGCCGCTGACGACGATGCGGGCACCTGACGAGCGCGCGGCGTGCAAAGCCTCGCGCGCCGCACCGTCATCGATGAGCGCAAGCCTCGCCAGCGTCTCGCCAGAAAGCTTTTCAAGTCCATCCGGCGTGCGCCCAGGCGCGCCGTGCAGTTGCGCAATCAGCGCGCGCGGCGAGCCGAACCTGCGCAACCATGCGTGGAGCGCTCGCGGCGAATACACGGCAGCGCCGGCGACGGCGAGCAGGTAGCCGAGTTCGAGGTCGTCCACGGCAACGATATCACGCGCCCGTGGGCAGGCGTCAAATGGCCGCGATCAGGATCGCGGTACTACGTCCTTAGTCAAATGAGCGGGAGGAGCGCGTCGAGGGACGCCACGCGCGGGGCGCGGTCGAACGCGGGGTACTCATCGTTGCGGTCGAGCAACGCGGCCCGCAAGCCGGCCGCGAGCGCTCCCTCGACATCGTGACTGGGCGAATCGCCGACGTGCAGCGCTTCGCGTGCTGTGACGCGCGCGCGGCGCAACGCCTCGTTGAAGATCTCGGGGTGCGGTTTCTCATACCCGTAGTGGGCTGAATCGATCACGAAATCGAACGCCGAATGGAGCGCAACGCTCTCGAGCACCATCTCCAGATCGCCCGTCCAGTTCGAAATGACGCCGAGTTTTATGCCGCGGTTGCGCAATTCGTCGAGCAGCGGGCGAACTTCGTCATATACTCGCCAACGCATGGCTTGCGTAAAGCGCCGATAGAGGGCGTCGGCGCGCTGTGCATCGTCCGGGTTGACCGCGCACGCAGCGAGCAGCACGCGATGGTACTCGATCCAGAATCGATCGACTGCTTCGAGCGAAAACGGCTCTTTTGCGGCCGCCGGCGTAGTCGGCGCGAGCAATGCAGCCGCGTTTTTGATGCCGTCGTCAAGCCTCGACATGTCGATTTCGATGCCTAAATCAGCGCAAGATTGCAAAAAGTTGGTCTTTTGGTCCGGTTGCATGCAAAGGAGCGTGTAGCCCGCGTCGAAAAAGACTGCACGAGTGGTACGGTCCATGCTAGCAGGGCCTTCGAACTCTAGCCGGGCGGTCCTTCGCGCGTGACGGGCCGGCCATCTCGAAGGGGAGAAGATTGATGCCCGAAGCGTATTGCGTGAAATGCAAGGCCAAGAGAGAGATCAA